>JAEIGA010010552.1_pt1 | contig 14005 bp, 8 predicted proteins | sample 9270691 | NCBI WGS metagenome assembly JAEIGA01 (sample SAMN17057246, study PRJNA624740) | gut metagenome | biome: biome; isolation source: fecal sample | host: Bos grunniens | place: China: Xizang | collected 2019 | reverse complement strand
GACGGCCGACGCCTACTACGTCACCCAAGATAACTTGGTGGGCAAGGTGATTTGGTGCTCGGGAACGGACAATTTCTTCGCGGATTTTGTTGCTTTCTTTACCAATAAAATCGGATTTTTGGCGCTTGTTGCCTTTCCGTGTCTTTTGATCGCGGGAATCATTCTGCGCGATTGCGTGGGCAATATCAAAGGGGATTTGAAGAAGGCCCTTGAGGAAATGGCACAGGAGGATAATGACAAAAAAGATCCGAGGGAGGATGGCGAGCGCGAGCAACCGATGGAGCAGGAAGAACCATCGGAACAAGCAGCCTCACCCACTTCCAATATGACAGACGAAGAGTATGAAAAAATGCGCGAACGAATTCGCGCTGAACTGATAGAGGAGCTGAAACAGAACGATGACCGAGAAGAGTCAGAACAAAAAACTGAATAATTCTCGGCAAGACCATACCGGATTGCTGGGAGGGTTGCGCAAGAATATTGTTATGCGCGCTTTGTTGGCAATTGTTACGGTTGTTTTGACTGTGATTGTTCTGTTTTCTCTGACGGTTGCCTGGTTTACCAACGTCGTTCAGACGGGAGGCCTGCATTTTCAGACTGAACAATGGGAGTTTGACGGTGAGATCACCATTCACCAGCAAAATATCGTGATGTCCCCCGGGGACAGCGGTGTGATCCCGCTGACCATTGAAAACGAAGGTAAGCACATCGTTGCCGCAAGTGTCTCGGTATCCAAGGATTCCATAACAACAAACGTGGAATTGACGGAAATGATGAAAAAACGGCTGTATTTCTACGTGGATACTACAGCATCGCGCAACGGCGAGAGCTTGGACCGCGTCTATATCAGCGATAGAAACAGCTATACTTATACCATTTTACCAGAAAGTAAGCTTGTGCTGACCGAAGCGACGCATAATGGCCCGCTGCTTAAGTGGGAATGGGTGTACGACGTACTTGGCTACTATGTCATAGGTCAAAGCGTTGAAGCAACCGGTGAGGTCAATATCAGCGAGTATATTCGTCCGATCGTTTACGATTATGACGAAACAAAAGCGACGTTTAACAGCGATTCGTCCTTGGCTACCATTGATGGTAGTAAGACGGCCCTGGCATTTTTGAAAGAGATTACCGCGACAGATGGTTATGCCGGTGCGATCGACGAGAACACCGTACCGACAGGCAGAGGATATTATCCCATCTCGGTTGACGGTAACGGCTACGGCGTATGGCTGCATCTTTGCACCTATACCGAAATTCAGCAAAATATAATGGACGATACGACCATTGGCCAGATGCAGGATACCCCTGCCTGCCAGGTGACCATTAAGGTCAGCGGCAGCAACAGCCGCGAGGAACAGACTTACGTCAAATCCGAGGCCGAGCTGATTTCCGCGCTGAAGAATCCTACTTCTGGTGTTGTAACGTTGTCGGACGACGTTGCACTGACTGCTCCAATTGCCCTTGAAGAGGGAACCAATGCTATTCTTGATCTGAATGGTAAGACGCTGTCGACGACGGCTGCACAGCTCTTCTCTTTGAAGCCGGGCGCGAATTTGTCCGTCAGCAACGGTAGCTTGAGCGGTTCGATTGAAAACAAGACCGCTGCCGTGTATGCCGAAGGGGCATACGTAACGATGAAGAATGTGAATATTTCCAACGTATATCAAGGTTTTTCCATCAAGGATCACCTTGTCGACGGCTCGTCCTCGGTTCGCATCAGCGGATCCGTGATCGAAGCATCCTATAACGGTATTCACCTGTACGGTAATGCGGACGATTCCGGCTCGCGTACAGAAATCATCGTGGAGAACAGCACGGTCAAGGGCGCCGGATACGCCGGTATCTGCTGTAACGGGTCTTACCGTGCAACGGATATTATGGTCAAAAACAGTACGATTACGGGCTACTGGACGGCAATCTACCATCCTCAAAAGCAAAGTGCTATGACGATTATGAACGGTACGCTAGAGGGCTATACCGGTCTTGTCGTCAAGGGCGGCACGGTTACGGTGGAACATTCGACTGTGAAGGGAAATGGTGTGACACACTCCGCGCCCGCATACAATAATAGTGGCTTCTCGGATACCGCAGACGGTATTTATCTCGAGGGAGGCTACGATGAAGACGCTGTGATTTATATCAACGGATCAAGCGTTGTAACGTCTTCCGGTGCAGAGGGCTCTTTGGCTGTCAGACACTACGCGGAAGATGGCACACCGGTGGCAATCCATATTACTGGCGGTTCGTATAATACTGATATTGAAAAATATTGTGCTGACGGATACCGGGTAATTGCCAACGAAAACGGCACGTATACCGTCGAGCAAGAAATGACACAGTAACTATCAGAGAAAGGAGGGCCTTTTATGGAGAACGGAAAATTGAATACGTGGCGTAAAGGGCTCACATCCCTTTCACTGTTTATTGCCATGCTGTGCGTGTGTGTGACGCCAACCATGGCGCGCTATCTGACGCAGGGAAGTGCCGTGGCGTCCTTTGCTATTGATGCAGCACCATCGCAAGTCTATTTGCTTGGTTCGCGTAACAATCAAGGTGTAGGGACGGATTTTGTTCTGGACAAAGATAATGTCATGCAGTTTTTGTGTGTCAGTAACGCTGATAAAACCGGTACTGCTATCGCTCAAGAGGACGTGACGTTCCGCGTACGGTTGTATATTAAAGAAGATCTCGCCCCCAATGAGATGCCGATTACCATCCACTACGGTGAAACTTACGGTGATTACGGTCCGGACGTTGCGGCTACTGCACGGCGCTTGGATGATAATTCCGCGCTTGCAAAAAAAGAGGGTAAAGGTTGGATCTATATGTTTTTCGATGCCCACGGGAAGGAGCTTTTGTTCACATTGCCCGGCGGAGAAGTATCAGATGTATATTTTGTTTTTACTAAAACAGCTGAGGGGACCAGCCCGGTCTACTTCGACGATTTTCAATTTAAAATTGAGATCGTCGAATCTGAATAATCATGGCTTGCACGCTCGAAAACCGGAGGTAGCAGAATGAACGAAACAAAAAAGCGAATTGCTGAATATAAAAAGAAATTGCCCAAACTAAAGGAAAAAGTCCTTGCAACGGCACTCCTTGTCGTCCTGGCGTTTGCCATGGCTACGACATCGACCTTTGCTTGGCTGGTGCTCTCCCGCGCGCCCGAGGTGTCGGGTGCAACAACTGCATTGGCAGCAAACGGTAACCTGGAGATCGCGCTGGTAGGACCGGATGGTGCGAAACCTGGGGAGGCCAAAGGCGGGGATAGTGGACTCCCGACTGTCGATAGAAACTTGACGTGGGGTAACTTGCTCAATTTGTCCGATGCCTCGTATGGCTTGAGTGAATTGGTATTGCGCCCCGCACAGTTGAATGAAAGCGCCTTGCTGACCAGTCCATTGTTTGGAGCTGTTTATACGGCTGATGGGCGAATGGAAAAGCTCAACAGTAGCTTTGCTTATTCTGTTTGGAATGAAGAATTTCATCGTTTTATGGTGTCAAATGACCACAAATACGGTGTTCGTGCTATTTCTTCTACTACGGTTGAGGCTGTTGGCTTTGCGCAGGAGGTTCTAAAAAATCGTAGTCTTGCTGAGGATGCCAATCTAAAGGCAGGTGTGATGTATACTCAAATCATGCAAAACAGCGAATGGATGGATTCGCTGGCTGTGGTTATGGGTACTTTCATGACGGCTAAAATGAATTCCGGTCAGGGTGATGAAAGCTTGACCAACCCTGCATTAAATAAAAGTGATGTCGAAAATATTCGCGATCTGTTTGAGGCATTCGTCGATATTTATGAGCAAATGTTTGTCGCCGAAATGGAGTTGTTGAACTATCAGCTTTTCTTGAAAAATAGCGATGAAAATGGAACGACGCCATATACGAAATATACGGTTGCTAATCTCAAAGAAACGAAAACTACAGAAGCTACTCTAAAGAGCAGTGGTTTGCAAGCAACCGGCTTGGACCAAATGAAAGCAGACTACGCGAAGCTCGTCAAGGGTTATAACGATTTGGTCGCGTTGTGTGAAAAGGGCGGAGAGATTAAATGGTCTGACAGTGGGCTTGATAGTATTGTAAATAGCCTTATGGACGTTGGTAAATGTACATTGGACGGTACACCGATCAATAATATCGGAGCAAGCAATGCGAGTGGCTATTTGGACGGTAAAACACATAGCGCGGTAATTACCAATGGAGTCCTTTATGAATTTGAAACGATTAATGGTACATACTGCGATGTTAAGAATTTGGCTGTTAGCGCTAAGGTGAAGCGTATGGGTTTCACCGTTCCCGCAACTATTTCGGCCAATATCAAGACAAGCGCAGCGCCTCCTGCACAGTTCGTTAACGATTTGGCATATGCAGATACATTGAATAAAGGCGGTAAGGGAGAAGAGGTTGCGGAAGACACCTATGGTCTTGCTGTCGATTTCTGGGTTCGCACCAATGCGGCAAATTCTTTCTTGATGCTGAAGGGTAACGTCCTGACCAAAACGGAAGAAGTTAATGTAACCGGTAAGGACGCAGACGGCAACACAGTCGATATCTATACTTTGACGCGTACTGTTCAAGAAAACGGTGAGAGCGTATCCTATACTGTTGATATATATAAAAACGGCAATACATGGTATACTGCTGATGGACACGAAGCAGTAGAACTGCAAAGCGGTGAAACTCCTGTCCAAAAGAAAGAAACGATTACAACTGTTATCGGTTATGAAGGAGAAAACCGTGTTTGGGATGATTCCATGATCAGTGTGGATGCCACAACGCAGGGCTCCGGTAGTTGCTATGTTTACTATGCAGATACACCTGAGGATCAGGCTCGTAGTTTGCATTTGCTTGAGGCATTCTGTGTTGTTTTTGTTGATGAAACGGGCAAGAAGATGGCTACGGCACATATGGATACGAAGAATTTCTTCGCGGAAAATGGACGTGTCACGGTTCCGTTGGTTTTGGATATTACCAATTCTATCGAGATTGGCGTGGATATTAATGGCGAAAGACAGTATGCCATTACTGAATTAGAGCAGAATGTTGCTAAACGCATCACAGCTTTGATTTATTTGGACGGAACGAAGCTGACCAACGATGACGTTTTGTCTGCCTCGGATATTCAAGGACAGTTGAATATTCAGTTTGGTAGCAGTGTGGAACTGAATTCGCTGGAAAATGAAGAACTGTCTAACAAGGAGCGTTACGTTACCGCTTCGGTTGACAAGAACAAGTTTGAATATGATACGGCGACCACGCCGATGACGACCAAGGTTACTGTTAATGTCACGGGTGACCAGCCTACGACCATGACGGGCTTTTTCCTGCGTAAAATCAACAATTCGCAAGGTTCTCGTGAAGAGGTTATGACCTTTACGAGGGATGCCAGCGGCGCTTGGGTGGCAGATTACACCTTCAAATACCCCGGCAACTATATTTTGCGTAGTGTTGAGCTGGATGGTGTGGAATATGGTTTGAAGATTCCTGAAGGCGGTGATTATCCGACTGTGGAAGTATCGGGCTTTACTATCAAGAGTTTGAGCGTTGAAGGTGTTGGCGGTGACAAGCATATCAGCATTATGACGGCGAACAGTACAAGTTCTGTGGACGTTGCGTTGTCTTTTGCCACCAATGATCCTACTAAGATGCCTTCCATGGTATCGGGACGTTTCCTTCGCGATGATGGTGCAGCAGCGAATATTATATTCACGTATAATGCGACACGAGGTCGGTGGGAAGGTACTGCCACCTTCTTAACTTCGGGTGAGTATACTCTACAGTATTTGGTGCTTGACGGTGAATATACGGAGCTTGATCCCAGCTTGTGGCATACTGCAAGCGTTTATCTTGGCATGAAAGTTGCGATTTACACTACTAGCCCACTGTCCTTCAAATATCTGCCGAGTGAAATGGGGGACAACGAAAAAAATCTTCAGATGCAGGTCCGTATTATGGATAATACTGGTAAGCCTCTGGAAAATTTGAAGAACGTTCAGCTGCAGTATATGATGCAGGGTTCTACCATCGCAGAGCGAGGAATGAATGCAACCCTTACTTGGAATGCTGTTTCCGGTTATTATGAGGGAGAGTTTGCTTCCAAGGTGGGTATGTACGAATTTGGCTATGTAAGTGTTGGTGGAGACGAGATCACAAATGATACAACGTCGCCCAAGTTCAAGATTATTTCTCCTGAACCTCCAAGATTTAATTCAGACCAGAGTTATACATATCAGTTTGCTCCCGAAGGTAATGCAGGCTTGCGTGTTTTAATCGACAACTGTGAAGCTGCAACGGTTTGGGCTGATATTCGAAAGAAGGGAACCGATACCTTGTATGAGGTCGAAGGTGCTTTGGTCGACGGTTATTGGACGTTTGCTATTCCCCAAAATGGTGAAGGTTACCAGGACGGCGAGTGGTCGATCGTTCAGCTTAGACTTTGGGATGTATATGATACGGATGGAACGCAGTATACCGAAATTGCGCCTCTGATCTTCGATCAGGCACATCTTGATACGTTGCAAAAGGAATATTTGAACGTTAAAGTTGTTTCTAAGGTCTTTGTTACCATCGTTCCTTTGACCGATAATGAGCTTGGCAAGGATGGAGACAATATTACGGCGAACTTTATGGACACTCAAACGACGGAAGGTTTCAAGGTCGTTTTCGTGGACTATGAAGGTAATCCTATCGTCAGCGAAGAAAATATGTCTTATATTACGGGCGTTAAATTGGTCTTTGACTACGATGGTACGGCGCAGGCCAAGGGTGGTTATAGCAGTTCTGCTGTGATTAAGACAGAAGGTGCTCATACGGTGGATCTGACAACCCAGGACGGCACGGTCTTTACAGCTGCAGGCTTGTCAGTGCAGTTTGCCGGTGGATATACTGCTAAGCTCAAGTACACGGTAAGCGGTAGTAAGGAGCAGACTGTGGAGGCGAAAGAAGTGAACTTCACTGTTTGGTCGAAAACGCCTTATGTGAAGTTTACGGCAACTAACCCGACGGCGGGAGAGACATTTGTTGGTTTGAATAGTGCATTAGATGGTGTAATGGATCGAACGAATGTAATCGAAAATAACGGATATAGCATCACTTGTTATTATCAGAGCACGACGACGACATGCTCTCGACAAACAAAGGCTAATCCGTCCAAGGCTACTACTGGTTTGTTTGATGCAGGTGTGAATTTCGAAAGTGCTACATGCACGATTGTTTCTCTTGGTGATGGCGCAAATGTGACATATACTTATGCTCCTACCGCAAATGGATCACCAGCGTACAATGAACAAAGTTTGGGATCATCGAGTGGTAGCGGAAATTCCCTTAAACTGCATGGGCTTGGAATAAATGCAGAAGCAAAAGAACTAGTATTAACATATAACGGAAATCAGTACACGTTTGTATTGGTTACTCCAATTTCTGCAACTGTCACAAATTAATAAAAATAACGATTCTGTAGCTATATGCTACAGAATCGTTGAGAAAATTTAGTTGTATTTCTCATAAGGCTGATATGGATCTTTATTTGTTATCATTTCTCTCAATAATAATTGTATTATGTGTAAATTTTCTTCGAAAATCAAGGTATGAGTTTTCTGGTTCTCAAATTGTTTTAATTAGTCTTTTGGAAATCTTTTTTGGCGTATTAGGAACTATGCTTTTATATTATATTGAAAACGGGGAATGGGGAGGAACATCTTTCTTTGGCGCGGTGCTTTTTTTGCCCCTATCATTTGTTCCCGTTTCAATCTTTGTGACTTTTTCATATCAGCGATGTATGGATTATATTGCGCCTTCCGGATTGGCTATGTTTATTATAAATAAGTTGAATTGTTATATAGCGGGATGTTGTGAAGGGAAAAATATTGGATTTTCTTTTGATGGTAAACCTATTTATTTTCCAAGTCAAATCACAGAGATGGTTTCTACTGCGTTTATTATTCTTCTCCTTTTGATTCTCGAAAAGAGGCGCAATTACCAGGGGATTATTTATCCATTGGGTATGGTCATCTATGGAATCGTTCGATTTATACTGAATATTTTCAGAGAAGAATGGATAACCACAAATATGTTTATGCCGTTTGGCAATATATGGGCGTTAGTAACAATAATTCTTGGTGGAAGTTGGTTGGTTTTCAATCATACAAAGAAAAAGAAGAAAATTCTTAAATAGGAGGCCCTATGCGCCACAAAATTGCAAAATTGAATATGGTACGGTTGCTGTCTTCGCTGTTGGTATCCGTACTACTCATGACGCTGTTATCGGTGCTGTTAGCGCCTTCTGTCTTGGCGGATGAAACAACGCCTCCGGATGACTTTGAAATCTTACCGGATGAGTATGATCCTGATGCTGACGAGATCGATTGGGATACCGTTGTGACTTCGGGTGAGTGCGGCGAGCGCTTGTCCTGGTCCTATGCAGGCGGTACGTTAACCATCACCGGCAAAGGCGATATGACGGAATTTTTGGAGTCCCAAAAGGCACCGTGGTATCCGCTTCGCCAAGTGATTCATCGTGTTATTTTACCCAAAGAGTTGACTTCAATCGGACGACTTGCATTCTATGGATGTGAAAAGTTGACCGCCATTACCTTGCCCGAAGAGGTGCGTCGCATTGGGAACTACGCATTTACCGGGTGTAAAAAGCTTTCAATTGTTACATTGGGAAACAAGTTGGGGCATATTGGCACAGGTGCGTTCTATGGCTGTTTGCAGCTGATGTCTATTCGTTTGCCCAACACGTTGACATATTTAGGGGATCAGGCATTTTACCGTTGTGAATCCTTGGCTACAATCAAACTTCCCACTAGCCTTAGCACGGTCGGTAATTCTGTGTTTGCTTATTGTCACAATTTGATTCGAGCTGAAATATCAGCCCGCCTCAAAGCGCTTCCTGAATGGACGTTCTATGGCTGTGATCGTCTGACGGTTGTGGTATTGCCGGAAACAGTTAGTACCATTGAAAACTATGCGTTTAAGCAATGCGAGGGACTGTCGACCGTTTATTTCGGCGGTAAAGAGAATAGTAAAAATCAGATTCTTCAGGGAATAGAGAAGGACAATCCGTTGTTTTCTATCGGTGGAACGGTTAGTGATGCGACACCTGAGCAGGCGGTCATTTCCGGTAAATATTTTGAAAATGAGAACGGGACGGTTACGCAAGAAAATACAACTGTTCGTCAAGATGAGGACGTAACGCTGATTTCCAAAGTTGAGCACACGCATTCAGCTGGGACGACTCAAGGCGGTTCGTACACGGCGGATATTACCGTGAGTGTGGAAAATGAGGATGCCTGGGGCGTCACATCGGAGTTGATCAAGGACACCTTGAAGCAACTTAACAATCAATATACGGAATTACAAACGAAGCAAGAGAATGTCTGCGTTACCGTATACGTCAAGACGGAAGGAACTGTAGATAGTTCTTTTGTGGAGGAAATGGCTGGTCGTGAGGTGAAAATGACGGTTATTTCGCCAAACGGTTCGGAATTTCGCGTGGATTGTTCTGACTTGAAGGATGAAGAACTGTCAGGCGAATACAATTACTCTTTCAGCGTAGACAATGCCACGAAGGAAAGCCAAAAGGCACTCGGCACGGATGATTGCTACAAGGTAACATTTGACGAGTCTGCCAAGATCAACGCTGAGATTGTCATTCCGTTGCCGGGCAATAAAGGAAATTCCAACGCTTTCTTGTATCAGATCGAGCGTGACGGCACGCATACGCGCCTTCAGGCGGTTGCAGTGGACAATGACGGCAACGCCCACTTCTATTTGGGCGCAGTTGATAAGGATACGGAATACGTTATCGGCGTGAACGTTCCAAACGAAAATACGGACGATGTGATCATTCCCGACGAGCTGTTCCAGAGTTATGGCAGCACGGAAAATGCAGTTGTTCGATTGCAAAAAATTGACTACGTCATTACAGGACGCAAATCCTCGTGGGGCCTGGGAGCGATGCAGGTAACCTGGATCATGTTAGCTGTGATTGCAGTTTGTATCGTGGTCGTTGGTGTGATCATGGCAATTTGGAATAAACGCAGATTGCAGCGGGGCTATGTGCCGGAGATCGATTACGAAGCAGACGAAATGTAATGTAAATAAGAGAAATGCACTTGACATGCTGAAAAGCAAGTCAAGTGCATTTTCTTTTGAAAGATAATTGCACAATCAACAATCGGTTTTCCGAAATATGCCAGGATCATTATTGATAGCGCTGAAAAGCCGAAAACGCAGGGAAAAGGCTTGACAAACGCCGTTTTTTATTTTATAATAGGTATGAAATCCGAAGTAAAACAATCGACTTGTGAATGAAAGCCGAATGGTTTTGACGGGTTTTATCAGAACTAAAAAAAGAAAGGAGAAAGCAAAGTGGAAAAACAAAAAAAGCGTTTGAATCAGGTAAAAGAAGGGAGGGATGCGAATGATTAAAGGGTTTGTTCAGGGGCAGACATTGAAATTATCCCAAACAAAAATAGTTGCGGACAGCATTGATTATTTGATTGCAAAATTCACTTTTAAAGGTGAAGAATGGAAGAAGTTGGATAAGTGGATGCATCTGCAAAAAGGAGAGTCCGTATATGCTGTGCGCTTACAGAATGACAAAACCAAAAAAGAAGACCATCTCAATTTGGACGATGGCGAATGGTCTATCTGGCTCCATGGAAATGCGCAGGAAGATGGTGTGGTGACAGAACGAATTACTACCAACGTATGTACGTTCTATGTGGAGAAGAGCGGTGCGCTTTCGGGGGACGTGTTTCCTGAATTGCCCGTAGGTGTCAGTGAGCAGATCATGGTGCGCATGGACGCCTTGGGTGCACAGATGGACAAAGTGGCGGCGATTCCTGATGCGGGTGAATTGGAAGACGGTAGGGTGTTGACAGTTATGGACGGGAAGTGGCAGGCGGCCGACGCCCCCAAGGGTGGCTCGGAGATGCCAACTTTTAACCTTGTTGAGATGGGGCTGCCAACGGTAGATATCAATGGAATACAAGAGGTCGAAGCAGACACAACGGCTATTATGACTGCTCTTGACAAAGGTCCCGTTCAGTTTACCTTTGGTGTAAACATCGGTGTCACGGTGCAAGCGAGCATTGTTGTCAACAGTTTGCATGCGGCGGGAACTTATGTATGCACAAGTACACCTCTCGTTAATGATTTGTATCATCTCACCTTCATCGTTGAGTCTGGACTTATTCAGGTCATTTTCGCTTCGTTGGGGGACAAGCAGCTTCCCAACCTGAGTGAGAGTGACGAGGGTAAGTTGTTGCAAGTGGTTGGTGGCGCATGGAAAGGCGTTTCCGTGGCAGACTCGTCTATCAAGACGTACATTGACGACTACATCAATGAGGCTCTTGGAGGTGATTACTAATGGCTAATGTGTTGGGAACGCTGTTCCAAGACATCGCAGATGCTATTCGAGGTAAGACGGGAGACATGGCGAGCATGAAACCAGCCGAATTTCCCGGCAAGATATCTGCGATTGAAACGGGTGGCGGTAACGTACAGACCATCGAGTATTTACCCGAAACGACGTTCACAAACAGTTTTGTTCAAGCTTTGGGCGCACACGTACATTTTGAGAGTGTTGATGCCGAAACGCTGGAAACGTGGGCGGCAAACCAAAAGCCAGTTACTGTCATTTATGATAATGTGGAATACATTCTTACGCCACAGTTGCTTACTCATACAAATGGCGATACAGGGATTGGCGTAGGTAATGCAGCGAATTTTGGTGGAACGGGAAACGGAGAGCCGTTCCTAATTGTTCAATGGTATCTTGAAGGCGAGCCGTGTTTCCTTGTTGCATCTATGGTGGACACCACGCCAACCGAGCATACCGTTCGGATTTATCAAGAAGCGCGTGATATCGGCGAGGATGAGTGGATCATGGTAAAGGGATCTGTTACATCCTCTACGGGCGAACCCGTTACGGTTGAACACGGATTAGGCGTCAAGCCGGATATTGTTTTTATGGCAGTTAATATTGCTGGTATTATGACGAATTCTTCGGATTCGAAATTTAGGGCTGTTAATGGGTGTTGCCTTAGCGAAAAACTGATGAACGGTGCGGAGGGAGATATTGCGTACGGAACGTCTTTCTTCTTTATACCCGATTCAGCTGTTGGTATGGTGGGATCAACCACTATTGGTTTGGAAAACCTTTCAGCTGATGCTTATTCTTGTTTTTGCAACATCACGGATACTACTATGCAGTTGGGGACGTCGAACGTATATTTGTTTCCGAATAAGAATTATACGTGGTATGCGTGTGCGAAGAAGGAAATATGAGTGTTTCTTATTTGATTCGACCACACTATGATAGTCTATGGAACATGAAGCCGCTGATTTTTGCCAAACGGCATGCCTGTACAAGGCTGATTTTAGCGTAAAAGTGGTTGACAAGAGGGTCTTAAAGTGGTAAAATGAAATATCCAAGACAACGGAAACGGAGGTGTTTGCACATGGCTATGGAAAACGAGCAGGAATTGATGGCCTTTGATGCGGATGAGCTGCTGGAATTACTCGACAGCAAGCGATATTCGGATTTTATGCATCGTGTAGACGAACTGAACCCCGTTGACGTGGCGGAGTTCTTTAATGAACTTCCCGAAGAGCGTCAACCCTCCGTATTTCGATTATTGGAAAAGGATCTGGCGGCTGAAATTTTTGCCGAGCTGGATGGTGACGTTCAAGAAACGCTGATTGTGGCCATGAGTGACCGAGAAGTCCGCGTGATGCTGGATGAGCTGTTCGTGGACGACGCTGTTGACATGTTGCAGGAAATGCCGTCCAACGTGGTTAAGCGCATTTTGAAAAATGCGACACCTGAAACACGAGCCTTGATCAATCGGCTGCTTTCCTATCCCGAGGACAGCGCGGGAAGCGTTATGACGACCGAGTTCATCGAGCTTCGCAAGAGTATGACGTGCGCGCAGGCGGTGGATACCATTCGCCGCACGGGTGTAGACAAGGAAACGGTCTACGTCGCTTACGTAACGGACGTCAGCAGACGCTTGGAGGGTGTTATTCGCTTGCAGGATCTTCTGTTTGCAAAGGCAGATGAGATTCTCGAGGATATGATGGACACCAATATTGTTTGTGCTACGACGCACGACGACCGCGAATCGGTTGCGGCGACCATTTCCAAATACGACCTGCTGGTACTGCCCGTCGTTGATAAGGAACAACGCCTGGTCGGTATCGTCACGGTCGACGATGCAATCGACGTCTTGCAGGAAGAGGCAACGGCCGACATCGAAATGATGGCGGCAATCACACCTACCGATAAGCCCTATCTCAAAACTTCAGTGTTTGAAACCTTCAAAAAGCGTATTCCGTGGTTGCTTCTTCTGATGATCTCTGCCACCTTTACGGGCGCGATCATCTCGCACTATGAAGAAGCTCTGGGCACTTGGACCATTTTAACCGCCTTCATGCCCATGCTGATGGGTACGGGCGGTAATGCGGGAAGCCAGTCGTCTATTGCCGTTATCCGTTCGCTTTCCTTGGGTGAGATCGAGCTTCGTGACATCTGGCGAGTATTGTTCAAGGAGATCCGCGTATCGCTGATCTGCGGCGTGGTTATGGGCGTGGCGACCTTTGCCAAGGTGCTGCTTATCGATCTGCGATTGGATTTCTCTCAGATGCTGGTCGCGCTCGTCGTCAGCATTTCGCTTGTGCTGACGGTCATTCTGGCCAAGGTGATCGGCACCGTGTTGCCCATCCTTGCCAAGCGGATTGGATTGGACCCTGCCGTCATGGCGAGTCCGTTTATCACGACGGTTGTTGACGCGCTGTCGCTGATGCTGTATTTCGAGGTTGCCTCTGCCGCCTTGGGTGTATAAATAAGTGGTGCGCCGTATGCATTGTTGCATACGGCGCATGTTTTTTCCCCCGCGCAGGGCGGGGCATCAGGGTTTACTCATTTAACAGCTGTTCGATTTCTTTTTGATATTCCATCGTGCTTTCATATATTGTCGACGTAAAGAAT
>JAEIGA010010551.1_pt1 | contig 14005 bp, 12 predicted proteins | sample 9270691 | NCBI WGS metagenome assembly JAEIGA01 (sample SAMN17057246, study PRJNA624740) | gut metagenome | biome: biome; isolation source: fecal sample | host: Bos grunniens | place: China: Xizang | collected 2019 | reverse complement strand
TGCCCCTAAAAATTACAATCCCAACTTCTTGCGAATAGCCTTTGGAAGGGCACTCTTGTTCACCATAATCTCCATCGTCTTGTACTCAACATACGGACGCGAGAAGTAGTAATAGCCTCCGTATGGTGGGCGTATATCCCACGAATTCTTAACCTTGAAGAATGAGTTACCCTCCTGGTCGGTTGCAGTACCAATAATAACCATACCATGGTCGTCGGTATTCTCGTAGTTGTCGAACGCCTCCTGACGCATAAGCTGGGTGATTTTCTTCTCCTTAACAGGCTTATCAAAGCTATAGAGCTCCTTCGCACGCTCCTGATCCGAAAGACGACCCCAACGCTCAGCCTCGGTACCACTCATGCTCTCGATATTATCCTCAGGAATGATACCGATAGCCTTGGTACGGTGGAAACCCTTCTCCGAAACATCGGCAGCCCAACCTACCGAGTAGTTATTTGCAAGGGCGTTATCAACAATCTGCATCAACTCGTCGAGTGGTACATTGTACGCCTTCTCCCACATCCAGTTGTCAGGCACCTCAACGATATACTGCTCGTAGAATGGGTGGTGAGTGTACGATGTTACGAATACGAGATCCGACATCTTCACAGGCAACGACTCGGCAAACGAGTGTGGAGTGTACTCCTTACCCTTATAGGTAAACTTCTCAGGCATCTTACCAAAGTATGCATCGAGGATACCATTCAAGCCATCCTTCCAAGCTGTAGTGAGCTTCTTGTTCTTATTCTGAACAACAGCCTCGACATACGCCTTCAATACAGCATCAATCTCGCCAAACACAGGCTTATCGGTACCATAGTTTAAACCCTCATAGACCTCCTGCGGTACGATACCATACTTCTCGATACCTTTGGTTACATCGTGAAATGCTCCACCCACAGCCATATTGAGGTGTCCGTGCAAGCGAACATACTTCACAGCCTTCTCGAAGTAGATATTGCGAACAATCCACATCTCCGACAAATCCATCTCCTCGCCTCCGGCACGCATAATCTCGTTCTCGATGAACGACAATGCCGAGAAGCACCAACAAGTGCCACTACGGAACTGATTTTTTACCGAAGTGGTCTTTACAAGGCTACCATCAGTAAACTTGTAGCCCTTATCCTGTGCCGAAGCCGACACGACAAGAGCAATGCACAAACACAATGCAGTGATAAATCTCTTCATATTACTCTATTTTTTAGTCGAATTTACGATATTTTGACAATCAGCATACGACAATACCTCTATCTTCTTGCCACGAGGAATGCGATAGTTCTTGCCCTTATAAGCGATATATGCGCCATAGCGGCCATTCTTGATAAGCATATCGGCATCCTCGGCGAAGGTCTTCAACGGAGTAGCAGCAGCCGTAGCACTCTGTTTCTGCGACTCAATAACCTCCAAAGCACGCTCGTATGTGATAGTGTACGGATCATCGCCCTTTGCCAACGATGCGAAGTTCTTACCGTAGCGAATGTAGGCACCAAACTTGCCGATACCCACCACGACATCCTCCGCTTCGTACTTGCCGAGAGTGCGAGGCAAAGCAAACAACTCCAACGCCTCTTCGAGAGTGATAGCCTCGATAAGTTGTCCCTTTTTGAGTGATGCAAAGCGTGGTTTCTCGCCCTCACCACCATCAATCTCAACCATAGGGCCAAAGCGACCAATACGGGCTCTTACAACATATCCACTTTGAGGATCTACACCCAAAATGCGAACTTGCGAATTTTTCTCTACTTGGGTGGTAATTGCCTTATCTACAAGGTCGTGGAACGAGCCATAGAACTCGCCAATCATACTATTCCAGCCCTGCTCGCCATCGGCAATACGGTCAAACTCCTTCTCGACTTTGGCGGTGAAGTTGTAATCCATAACAATGCCGAAGTTCTGCTCCAAGTAGTCATTTACAACCATACCTATATCGGTAGGTGCAAGGCGGTTTTTCTCTGCGCCATAGTTCTCACTCGCCAACTTCTCGGTGATATGTGAGCCTTTGAGTGTGAGTTGTGTATATTGGCGCTTCTGGGCTGGTTTATTGCTCTTCTCGACATAGCCACGAGTGATGATTGTCGAGATGGTTGGTGCATAGGTCGAAGGACGACCAATACCCAACTCCTCCAAGCGCTTAACCAACAACGGCTCGCTAAATCGCATCGGCGGAACAGCGTGACGCTCGGTAGCGGTGATAGTCTGCGCCAAGAGCGGTGTACCATCTGCCAATGCTGGCAAGATAGCCGTTTCGTTCTGCTCGGCTGGCTCATCATCGTGCGACTCGGAGTAGAGGCGCAAGAAGCCGTCAAAGGTAATAACCTCACCCGAAGCAACAAACTTCTCGGCACTACCCGACATATTGATTGTAATTGTTGAGCGATTTACATCCGCTGCCACCATCTGCGAGGCGATAGTGCGCTTCCATATCAACTCATAGAGTCGTTTCTCGGCAGCAGTACCCTCGATAGTGTGGTTATTCATATAGGTAGGACGAATAGCCTCGTGAGCCTCTTGTGCGCCCTTGCTGTTGGTGGTGTAATTGCGGCGTGAAGAGTAGTTTTCGCCAAACATATCGATAATCTCCTTCTTGCACGAGTTGAGTGCCAGGTCCGAGAGATTTACCGAGTCAGTACGCATATAGGTGATAAGACCTCGCTCATACAACTTCTGCGCAATAGACATAGTCTGCGACACCGACATAGAGAACTTACGACCAGCCTCCTGTTGCAAGGTTGATGTTGTGAACGGAGGTGCAGGATAGCGCTTCGAAGGCTTCATCTCGCTGCCCTCAACAGCAAATGTTGCCGTCTTGCAACGCTCCAACATCGCCAGAGCCTCCTCCTTGGTATTGAAGCGCTCCGAATACTCCGCCTTGAAGAGTGTCTTATTGGCATCATCGGTTGGATAGAACTGAGCAACAACACGATACGAAGAGGTATCCTTGAAGTTGATAATCTCACGCTCTCGCTCCACAATAAGGCGAACAGCAACGCTCTGCACACGACCTGCCGAGAGTGCCGGACGCACCTTCTTCCACAAAATTGGCGAGAGTTCAAAACCCACGATGCGATCCAGCAAACGACGAGCCTGCTGTGCATTTACAAGGTTCATATCCACCTTGCGAGGATTCTCGATAGCGTGCAAAATTGCGTTCTTGGTAATCTCGTGGAACACAATTCGTTTGGTATTTTCCAACGACAATCCCAACACCTCGGTCAAGTGCCAAGCAATAGCCTCTCCCTCACGGTCCTCATCACTTGCCAGCCAAACTGTCTTGGCTGCCGCTGCCGCCTTTGACAACTCTGATACAAGTTTCACCTTGTCGCTTGGAATTTCGTATGTTGGAATAAAACCTCCCGCAATATCAATGCTTAGTTCCCTCTTCGGAAGGTCACGAATATGGCCGAAACTCGATTTTACGACAAACTCCATGCCCAAAAACTTCTCGATGGTCTTCGCCTTCGCTGGGGACTCTACAATTACTAAATTTTCTTGCATTGTTATATAAATCTTTTTCGTTGCCAAGCGTAAGCACTACCCTACGCTCCGCATCTCTATTTTATCAGTGTATAGGTCAAATCAATCTGTATTGGCGCTTCATTGCTACCATCATCCTGGCCTTGGAATACGCTCTCAGTAAGAGAGTAAGGCGATGTCGCCTCCGCACCTATATACATAGTACGCAACCTCTCGTTAACCTTACTTATGTCATAGCCGCCATCCTCGGTTCTCATACTATTGAACAGACGCTGGATATGCGCTGTAATGTTCAACACATAGCAACCTCTGCTACGATCGAGATAGCCATTATAGATACCCTCGGTGTCGTGCTGACTCTCGTAGACATAGTCATAGTCGAGCACTGGCGCAAGCGTAGCATAATTTGTATATGTACCCAAGCGAGCAAACGAGTTATTCAGCATTGGTGTGAGTTCCTCGGCTCGGCTCTGTGTGATATCCCAATTATACGATGCTCCTGCAACATAAAGCGTCAACAGACACTGATTTATACCCATTCGTGAGTAGTTGTCGCTTTCAACCGTTTCGAGTGCTACCAACTCCGCAAGGAAGTCGTCGGTAAGGTATATCTCGGTAGCAGGGCCACCCATACCCTCAACATAGCAGGTCGAAACCTTTGTGCGCTCCTCACGAGGCAACGAGGCATCAAACGCAAAGGCACTAAGTTCCGAAACGCCACCCGTAAGACCACGATTGTAGTCGTGTTTTACGCTGTTAACCGACAAGTTATGCTCCGAATCGCTATCGAGGAAGTAGTAGTACATACCTACCGTATCCTTAATCATCGAAGGGTCTTTTGGATTGCGACTTCTACCTTGCAACATAATACCCGAAGCCGAGAGGTCGAGCGCATACATTGCACCTCGTCTATCGACAGGTGTATTATCCAAATCGGGTTTTATATACAAGCCCAAGAACTTCTCCATCCACTTTTTATCGTCCTTGTAGACCTCGATACCACTACGACCATAACCGTCCCAATCGCTACCTGCGTCGGCGTAATTGTCAGGTATAAGCATCAATCGGCGAGCAAAATCCCACGAATAGGCAGTTCGCTCCATTGGTATCATCAGCGTAGAAGGACCTTGACCGAGTTCGCTATCCGGGAATGTGAACTCGAAAATCGGTTTAGACTCATCGTAGACTCCGCTCAAATCGCAGTTTATGTATGCGACAGAGTCCTGCTTGCGCTTGTCGTCATACTTCAACACATTGCCAACCAGCGATTTCTCCAACTCGTAGACCTTATATCGAATAGGAACAAGCGTATCTCCACCATAATCCTTTATGGTAAGCACCATATACATAGTGTCGAAGATTGGTCTATATCCGAAACCTGTCTTCTCGTCAATCGCATTCATATAGAGTATGGTAGAGGCAAAACTTGCTGTACGCAGACCGAGAGTATCGCTGCGACGCACACCAAGATAGCCCTTACCCGTATTCGAAGCGAGCAACGAGTCGGTACGATAGAGGCGTGTTTCGATGAAGTTCTTACCGCTTGGCACCTCTTCATTCGAGCCATTGCTACCGATACGAACAATGTTGTTACCCTTGAATTTAAGATGGCGCATAACCATAACCTGCTCCTCAGGCATCATATTCGAGCCGAGAGTGCCGTCCGCAGTCATAGTACAGCCCCCAGCGAAGAGGGTTGCTACAACAAAGAGCAACACATATATGGTCTTGAACAATCTTTTAGAAGAGTTCCTCATAGAAGCGGTCGTAGTTATCATAAAAATCCTCTGCCTCTGGCGACTGGTAGTCGAGCACCTTCTTACCCTGCTCACGAGCATAGGCGAGCAAAGTCTGGTTAGCATTTGCCGAGCCTGCAACCACGCCATCAGCATTATCAATAACGAAGCGCATCAAATTTTCGTATGAGAGTTCGCCCAAATTTTGGAGTTCCTCGGCAGGAACACCCTCATTGCACAACTTCTCAACCAAGTTTGCATCGAGCGGAGTAGTGAAACTATCCTCATAGAGCGACACTACGATTTTCGAGTCGCAAAGCACCGGGTCGTCCTTGAACATATTGCGCAAGTACAAAGGTGCAATCGCCGAGAACCATCCGTGACAATGCACTACGCTTGGACGCCACTGCAACTTCTTTACAGTTTCGAGTACACCACGAGCAAAGAATACCATTCTCTCGTCGTTATCCTCGAACTCCTTTCCCTCCTCGGAAGTGAGTACCGCCTTGCGAGAGAAGAAGTCATCATTGTCGATAAAGTATATCTGGATACGAGCCGAAGGGATTGACGACACCTTAATAATCAACTGATGGTCATCATCGTTGATGATAAGGTTCATACCCGACAAGCGGATAACCTCGTGCAACTGATTGCGTCGCTCATTTATGCAACCATAGCGAGGCATAAATGTACGAATTTCGTTATTATGCTCCTGCATCGCCTGCGAGAGTTGACGGCAAAGTTGCGACTCCTCGTTCTCCGGGAGATAAGGCATAATCTGCTGACAGATGTATAATATCTTGTTATGAGCCATTGTTTTTCTTTTTTTTTACAAAGGTTATAACTTATCTTATAAAATCAACATCGCATCGCCGTATGTGCCGAAGCGATAACCCTCCTCAACAGCCACTTTGTAGGCATCCATAACAGTGTTATAGCCACCAAATGCCGCCACCATCATCAACTGTGTTGAGCCTGGCATATGGAGGTTCGACACCATAGCGTCTGCCACGGTAAATTCGTATGGAGCAAAGATAAACTTGTTTGTCCAGCCCTCCTGCGAAGTAACCATTCCGTGAGTCGAAGCCACTGTTTCGAGCGTACGCATTACAGTAGTACCAATAGCCACAATTTTGTGGTTATCACGCTTTGTTTTGTTGATAGCCTCAGCCGCCTCCTTCGTAACAGCAAACTGCTCCGAATCGACCTTATGCTTCGACAAATCCTCAACATCCACAGTACGGAAGTTACCCAAGCCTGCGTGCAAGGTTACAAAGATTCTCTCGATACCGAAAATCTCCATTCGTTTCAACAGGTGCTTCGAGAAGTGCATACCCGCAGTTGGAGCAACCACAGCACCCTCGTTAGCAGCAAAAATTGTCTGGTAGTTCTCGGCATCCTCTGGCTCAACCTTCTCACGCACCCACTGCGGAAGCGGAGTCTCGCCCAAGCGGTAGAGCAACTCCTTAAACTCCTCGTGTGGACCATCGTAGAGGAAGCGCAAAGTACGACCACGAGATGTAGTATTATCAATAACCTCGGCACCAAGGATATTATCCTCGCCGAAGTACAACTTGTTGCCAATACGGATTTTACGGGCAGGATCTACCAGCACATCCCACAACTTCAACTCTTCGTTCAACTCACGCAACAAGAAGACCTCAATTTCGGCACCGGTCTTCTCCTTATTACCATAAAGGCGAGCAGGGAAAACCTTCGTATCGTTAAGCACGAAAGCATCTCCCTCGTCGAAGTAGTTGATAATGTCCTTGAAAAGTTTGTGCTCAATCTCGCCAGTATCACGATGGAGCACCAAGAGGCGAGCCTCATCACGATTTCGCTCCGGATATTTGGCAATCAAATCCGGATTAAAATCGAAACCATAGTTTGAAAGTTTCATATAATTTGTAAAAGTGTTATAACTCCTTTTCACATTCTGCTCTGCGAAAACAAATGCAAAGCAATCATAAGTACTACGAAAAATCGGTTATTTTGTTTCGTCCAAAGGTAAATTTTTCAAAAAATCCTCCAATGACACCGCATTTTCCTCTGTAAAATTACCATTTCGGGTACGACGCAACGAGGTTAGATAGGCTCCGCTATCAAGCGCCTGACCAATCTCGTGAGCCAACGAACGGATATATGTGCCCTTCGAGCACTCCACACGAATACGCACCTTCGGCAAATCGTACTCTTCGAGCGTTATCGAGTAGATGTTTATAAGCGCTTTACGCAACTCAACCTCCTCGCCCGCACGAGCCAACTCGTAAGCACGCAAACCCTCTACCTTCTTTGCCGAGAAGATTGGCGGAGCCTGCAAACGCTCACCAGTAAGCGAGAGCAGTACCGCCTCGACCTTTTCACGAGTTATATGCTCCGTCGGATAGGTCTTATCCACGGGGTGCTCCATATCGTAACTCGGAGTTGTAGCACCAAGCATCAACTCTGCCACATACTCCTTGCGCTCCGCCTGCAATGCGTCTACTTGTTTGGTAGCCTTGCCAATGCAGACCAGCAAGATACCAGTAGCCAATGGGTCGAGCGTACCTGCGTGACCAATTTTTATCTTACGGTGTCCCATCTTATTCAGACGGAACTTTATCTTGCGCACCACATCCGAAGAGGTCCATTCAAGCGGTTTATCGATAACCGCAACATAGCCCTCCTCCTTTGGGTTAAAGTTCTTAAAATCAATCATATTAGATAAAATTTGTCATCATCGCAACCGCACCTGCCACAGCACAGTAGAGTGCAAACCAAATAAGTTTTCCTCGCTTGACTATCTCAATCATAAACTTGCAAGCCAAGCAGCCTGTAACAAATGCCGCAACAAAGCCTGCCATCAGTGGCAACAACTCTACTCCACCTCCAAAATCGCCCTTCACAATATCGAGCAGCGCATTACCGAGAATTGGAGGTAAAACCATCAAAAACGAGAATTGAGCCACGCTCTCCTTCTTGTTGCCAAGTAGCAATCCGGTTGCGATAGTTGAGCCAGAGCGAGAGAGTCCGGGCATAGAGGCAAATGCCTGAGCCACACCTATAATAGCGGCATCACGATAGGAGATGTCCGCCTTTTGACGAGGCTTTGCGAAGTAAGCAAATGCGAGGAGCGCCGAAGTACACAACAGCATCGCACCTACCACCCACATATTATTGGACATTTCGTCGATAAAATCCTTGAAACAGAAGCCTACAATGGCGATTGGAATCATCGAGATAACAATCTTCAACAGATAGGATTGCTCCTCGTTTATAGAGCCCGAAAAGCGAAATGCGCCTTTGAGTAATCGCCAAATCTCACGCCACAAAACCACAATCGTACTGAGTACTGTTGCGGCGTGGAGCGCAACATCGAAGGTGAGATTCTCTGGGAGTTCTACCCCCATCAACTCTTTTGCGAGTTGGAGATGTCCACTACTCGAAACAGGCAAAAACTCGGTCAGTCCCTGCACAACTCCAAGCACGATAGATTGCAAAGTTGTCATAATACCCCAAATTGAATAAAAAATCGCACAAAGTTAATAAAAAAGTGCCGTAAACAAAATACGACACCTTAAAATTGGACTATTATTCTTAAAAACAGTCGTTTTGCACTACTCTTTTTCTCGCACGGAGTGTTCAATATCACACCCTGCACAGTTGCCACTGCAAGGGTTATCATCACAATTCTCGGCCGCCATATCCTCACGAGTCTCCTGCACAGCGCACTTAATACCAAGGCGTTGCATATCTTTATTGGTGGAGATTTCAGAGTCTATGTGGTGTCCCTTAAAAATCAGAGTCAAAGACATCGCCAAAACAAAAAACGCAACTGCGCCTACGGCGATGAGTATTACGGTCAAAGTGCTTCCCATATCAATCGTTTTGCTCGACAAAATTACAATTTTTAGACAAATTTAACAACATTGCTTTGCAAAATTTCGAAAATTCCTCACTTTTTCCTATTTTTGCGCGAAATATAGACACACATAGGAGTATGTACGAGTATATCAACGGAACACTTGCAGAGGTAACACCCGCTTATGCGGTAGTAGATGCGGCTGGCATAGGCTACTTTATCAACATCTCGCTCAACACCTTTTCGACCATAGAGAAGGCCGAGCAGGTAAAACTATTCCTGCACCACATCGTGCGTGAGGATGCGGAGATGCTCTACGGTTTCGCTTCAAAGGAGGAGCGAGATCTCTTCCGCCTGCTTATAAGCGTTTCGGGCGTAGGTGGCAACACTGCGCGAATGATACAGTCGACCTACTCTCCATCTGAATTGCGCAACATCATCGCCACGGGAAATGCCGTACTGCTCAAAAATGTGAAGGGTTTGGGATTGAAGACTGCACAAAAAATCATCGTCGATTTGAGTGGTAAGATGCTCGACCTTCCATCGCACGCCGCTGCCGAAAATGCCCTCGCTGCATCACAGCGCTCGGAGGCTTTCGAGGAGGCTTTGGCTGCGTTGGTAATGCTCGGATTTGCAAAGGCTGCATCCGAGAAGGTGTTGCAAAAGATATTCAAGGCAGATGCTTCACTCGGTGTCGAGGATGCTATCAGAAGTGCGCTGAAACAGTTATAACACAACTTTTTGAGGACAAAAACATAGTTTTTGAGTAATAATTTGTATCTTTGTCCGTTTATTGGCTATGAAAAAGTTTTTAACCATACTCTTTTTGCTTCCGCTTTTAGCGAGTTGTAGCAACGAAGATACTCTGCTGACCGAGCGTGATAAGATTGAGAAGTACCTCACATCAAGTCGCCACTTGATTGCCGAGGAGGAGAAGGATAGTGTCATCGAGGAAGAGCCTGCATTCTACACCGTCTTCGGTCGCTTTGCCTACCGCCACATCGTAAACTACTACGATGAAGGGCGAGAGGATAAGCCGATTGTAGAGTGGGGCGACAAGTTACAGATTCGCTTTACGGCATACATATTTACCGGCAACGAGCCTTCAACAAGTGCAATCTATTGGTCTAATGAACCGGAGATTATAAATGAACTTGGAAAAACAAGTGACAACACCCTGGATTGGAGCACCGAGCCCCTACATATAACACTCGGCACAACTGACATTATCGAGGGTGTGGAGCGTGCATTAGTAGGTTGCCACGAAGGGGATTATATACAGGTTTATATGACCTCAAACCTCGCATACGGCAAGCACTTGATTGGTGTTGTGCCAAAGATGTCGATGGTGGCGTGGTACATAAAAATTGAAAAAGTTACAAAGTAAGGATATGAGATTTGTACAAAATATAAAATTTGCATTTGTGGCTATCGCTATGGCGTTTGCCACCGTTTCGTGTATAACAGAGGAGTATGTGCCAAATAGCGAGCGTGAGAGAATTTCGCTCGAAGCGTGGATAAAACTCAACAAGCCTGGACTCCTGGCAAACTATCAGGAGGATGGAGGTTACTATGTTGAGTTGCTCGATGGCGATACCAACCTCGGAGAGCCTGCTAATGGCAACGACTTCGGCTCGGAGCCACTTATGGAGCAGGATACCTGCTGGGTATTCACCAACATCACCGGTCGTGATATTAATGGTGCAGTATGTATGACTCGTAGCAGCGTGTTAGCAGATATGTGTGGAACATTCTCGCAACTCACCCACTATGTGCCATACCTCAACTACTGTGGCAACACCAATATGGGACTCTTGGAGGGAACATACCTCGCTATGCGCAACGAACTGAAACTTGGTAACACCACCTACAAATTGCGCAAAGGCTCGAAGGTGCGACTCTACCTCCCTTCATCTATCGCATACGGCGGTAGCGGCTCTTCCACCGAGGGTGGCTACGAGGGACAATACTCCCTCGACGCATCACGCCCACTAATACTCGATGTTGAGGTGTTGCGAGCAATCAAAAACCCATCGGAGCACGAGTTGGAGATGGTATCACGATATATCCGAGGCCGTAGCCACTGGACTCAGGCGAAGAAGCACGAAGACGAGAAGGTAGACGAGAAGGACGACCTTAACCTAAAAGGCTTGTACTACTCGCTTGCATTCAACCCAGAGAGCGATGATGTCGACGACTACCGCTACATAAGACCAGAGTTGGATATAAACCAGAACAACCCTTACACCGACAACAAGAAGTATATGGACGGCAAGATGGCGGAGTTGAACCAGCAGATAAACGACATACTCTTGAAGCGTTTTGGCAAAGGTTTAAGTTCGGATAAACTCACAGACGACGCTCCAACATTGGTGGCAGATGATGGCAACGCCAAAATCTGGTATGTATTGCGTTTCCTCGATGGATTTGTGGTAGACACAAACATTGCAGAGATTCGCACCCTTATCTTTGGCGAGCAGAACCCTACTTGCGAGGTGTTTAGTTATAGCCCATCTGACGATAAGGGCAAGAATGAGAAGGAGCGCAAGGCTATTGGTGCGTGGTACTACTGCATTCCAAAGATGCACCACGGAGCCTACGGTCAGATTATCACAACTTCGGGTTATGCTTATGGTGCTGCGGGATTGTCGGGCACAACTACAACCGAGACTTCGTCTACTTCGAACTCGGCAAGTTACTACAATGCGATGAACTACTACAACTACTACAACTCATATTACAACTACTATAACCCGTACTACAACTACTACGACTATAACTACTACGGTTATGGCTACGACTACGGCGCAGGTGATAATATGGGTGAGGCAGTTACCAAAATCACAATCAGCACCGAGATTTTGCCATACACACCATTGGTATTTACACTCTATGTTGAGCCTTACGAATAGAGAATATGAACTATCCTAAAATATATCTTCGCAGAGGCAAGGAGGAGTCTTTGCTGCGCCGACACCCTTGGGTGTTTTCGGGTGCTATTGAGCGTATTGAGTGTGAGGGAGAGAATATCCCGGAGGGTGCGTTGGTAGAGATATTTACCCAGCGTGGCGACTATATTGCCCGTGGACACTACCAAATCGGCTCTATTGCAGTGCGCATCCTAACCTTCGAGAAGGAGGAGATTGATGCCGCTTGGTGGAAGCAGCGCATAGCAAGCGCTTTCGATGTGCGTCGCACACTCAATTTGACCGATAATCCGCAAACTAACTGCTATCGCCTTATTCACGGCGAGGGAGATTTGTTACCGGGTTTGGTTGTCGATATATATGGCACAACAGCCGTAGTGCAGTGCCACTCGGTTGGAATGTATCACTCACGCAACGAAATTGCTACGGCTATTCGTGAGGTATATGGTGATAAAATCAGCGCTATATACGACAAGAGCGCACAAACCGTACCTTTCAAGGCAAATCTCAACGCTGTTGATGGCTATCTCTACGGCTCGGCAGAGAAGGATAATGTAGTGGTGGAGAATGGTCATAAGTTCCTCGTGAATTGGGAGGAGGGACAGAAGACAGGTTTCTTTATTGACCAGCGTTTCAACCGCCACCTCGTTCAGCAATATGCCAAAGGACGCACCGTGCTGAACACCTTCTGCTACACGGGAGGTTTCTCGGTCTACGCCTTGGCCGGAGGAGCAAAGGAGGTGTGCTCAATTGATGCCTCGGAGCGTGCAGTACGCCTTGTTGATGAGAATATAAAGTTAAACTTTGGTGAAGATGCACCACACACCTCGTTGGCGTGCGATGCTGTGGAGTACTTGAAGGATATTGGCGACAAGTACGATATGATTATTCTCGACCCTCCTGCATTTGCCAAGCACCACAAGGTACTCGGAAATGCAATGCAGGGCTATAAGCGTCTAAACGCACGAGCATTGTCGCAGATTAAGTCGGGCGGTATTCTCTTTACCTTCTCCTGCTCGCAGGCGGTATCGAAGGAGTTGTTCCGTACAACGGTATTTACCGCAGCGGCTATCGCAGGGCGCAAGGTGCGTATTCTGCATCAATTAACACAACCAACCGACCACCCTATCAACATCTACCACCCAGAGGGCGAGTATTTGAAGGGATTGGTGCTATATGTGGAATAACGGAAAACGAGAGATTAGTTAGGAGTTAGAAGTTTTTATTACCCTAACGCCTCTAACAACACTATAAAAATTTTATGGCAAACTATACGAAACTATCCATTTATGCAACCGAGGAGCAGGGAGAGATTCTTGCTGCCTACCTCTCGGAGTTCCCATTCGATAGTTTCGACTATGAGAATGGTATGCAGGGTGCCTACATCCCAACAAACGAGTTGGAATGTTGCCGTGCGGAGGTGGAGAGTATGCTCGAAGAGGAGGGGTTCGTGGACTATTTCTTCGAAGAGTTCGAGCCGCAGAATTGGAATGCCACTTGGGAGAGCGACTTCGAGGAGGTGGAGGTTCGAGGTGAGGTACTTATCCGTGCGCCTTTCCACAAGGAGCACCCCAACTATCGAGGATTGGAGGTTATCATACAACCAAAGATGTCGTTCGGCACAGGACATCACTGCACCACGCAGTTGATGATTGAGGCTCTGCTCGACAACGAAATTGAGGGTAAGCGAGTACTCGATATGGGAAGCGGAACGGGCGTTTTGGCTATTGTGGCGGCAAAGTTGGGTGCAGAGAGTGTCGTGGCAGTCGAGATTGACGATATGGGCGAGGAGAGTGTCCGTGAAAATATCGCACTCAACAGCGTAGTCGAAAAGGTCGAGTCGATTTGTGGTGATGCAAGGGCTATTGAAGGCAGAGAGTTCGACATTGTGTTGGCGAACATCAACCGCAATATCCTGCTCGCCGATATGGAGGCGTACAACAACACTCTCACAACAGGAGGGCTCCTCGTTTTGAGCGGTTTCTTGGCAGAGGATGTTGCAATCCTGACCGAGAAGTCCGAGT
>JAEIGA010010550.1_pt1 | contig 14006 bp, 2 predicted proteins | sample 9270691 | NCBI WGS metagenome assembly JAEIGA01 (sample SAMN17057246, study PRJNA624740) | gut metagenome | biome: biome; isolation source: fecal sample | host: Bos grunniens | place: China: Xizang | collected 2019 | reverse complement strand
TTGAAGAATATCGTGTTGCCCGCTAGCGTGAATGCGATTAAAGATTATGCGTTTAGAACTTGTTCGGAATTGACGAGCGTAACCTTGTCTGGTAACGTTACGACGATGGGTAAACACGTGTTTAACGCTTGTAACAAGGTAACCTTCTATTGCGAATATCAATCGGTACCTGCGTATTGGGTGCAATGGAATTCGTCGTTTAGAACGGTTTTTTGGAACTGTACTTTGTCTGCAGACAAAACCTACGTGGTTTCGTTTGTAAAAGCGAGTAAGGGTATTGATAATCCTACGGTGAAGAACGGTATTTCCGCGCCGTATAGAGAAGGCTATACTTTCGGTGGTTGGACTACGGTAAAAGATGGAAAGACGGCGGAATATACCACGGAAACGGTTGTAAACGCGCCTAACGGTATTACCTTATACGCAATTTGGAATTAAAATAATCGCGTAAATTTAGCAAGGTATTAAAGAAATCCTTAAAAAGGAGTTATAAATAATGAAACTTAAAAAACTTCTTATCCTTTTAGCAAGCGTAACGCTTTTTGCGTGCGTATTCGTTGGTTGTAAAAAGGTGGAGAATATCGACGTTCTTAAAAAAGACATGCCTCAGCTCGTATACGTACAAGGGAGCGAATTAAATCTTTCTTCGGGCAAATTGACGGTTGAAATTAAAGGTGAAAAGGTAGAAATTCCCCTTGACGATTCGTCCGTAACGATTTCTGGTTACGATAAAAATAAATTGGGCGAACAGGTTTTAACGATTACCTACGAAGAAAAGACGACGACGATTAAGGTTACCGTCGTTCCGCGCGTAGTCGTGGAAAAGACGGAAACTAATTATTTCGTTGGCGAGGCGTTCAATTACGAAAAAGGCAATCTCGTTATCACGAAAGACGACGGGTCGAGTTTTAAAGTACCGATGAACGACGAAACGGTAAGCGTCACGGGCTTTTCGTCGGAAACGCCAAACGCGAGCTTGCCCGTAACGGCGAAATATCAAAAAGACGGCGTTAGCTACGACGCTACGTTTAACGTTACCGTGCACGAGGTTAAGACGGTAGAATTTAGAGCGCCGAACAAGCAGGAATATCAAAACCACGAAACGGCGTTGGACGTTTCGGGCGGATACATATCCTTAAAGAACGCCGACCAAACCTTTATCCGTTATCAAGTGTTGACGGCGGATATGGTTAGTGGGTTTGATTTGTCGAAAGCGACGCTTGCCAACCGCGAAACGCCGTTGACGCAAACTTTGACGGTAAATTTCCTTGGAAATATAAAGACGTACGATATCCAAATCCATTTTAGCGATTTGTCTTTGATTAGACTTCGCGCGAAGGAAATGAAAGATTTGAAGTTTACGGATGCGGGTGTGCCTACGGGTTGTACGGAAGATATGGGCGAGAACGCGTTGGAGGCAATGGACGTCTATTTCGCAATGCAAGACGCGGAAAAAACGAAAGTAACGGCTACGGAACGCGACACGCTTATTAAGGTTGCGTCCACCTACGGTTTGGATAAGTGGAAAACTGCGTTTGAATCGTATAAAGATGCGTTCTATTTGAAGGACGGCGGATTGTATTGGGACTGCAGTAACTTTGAAAAAACCAAAGCCGTATACACGCGCCTTTTGGAAAAAGACCCCGTAGTTTACGAGGATGCTTTGATATTGACGAGAATGGCGACGGATTTTGCCGATACGGTTATCGTTCCCGTGGAGGATGAGGACGAAGAAGATATTACCGTCGGCGGAATTTTAAGCGCCGTATATTCTACGGAAATAATGGACGAATTTGCGGGGCAATTAAGCTTGATGATTACCCTGTACGAATCGCTTGAAAACGTACCCAAGGAATGGACGAGCAACGATTTGAAGACGACGTATAAAGACGACGTAGAATCGGCTTGGGTTATTTTGCGTGAGACGGAATATACGAATATCCGTTTTAGAAATTTGTATACGTTGGCGTCCAAGTGGAGAGAGAAAGACGATTTCTTTGATATTTTGTACGATTATTATTACGACGAAACGAATTTGAAGGACGGCAAAGTAGACCTTTCTAAGATTTCGGCGTTTAAAGACTTCCGTTTGCCTGGAAAGTTGGAAGTGTTATACACCTATTTGCATAATGCAAAAACGCAAGCCGAGTATATGCTTGCCGGTTATCAATATAAATCGGAAGAATTCTTGTTCAACTACGAGAAGGCGCTTAAAGTGCAACAAAGCATTTTGACTTCGGGTAGCGACATGGAAAAGGATTTGTACGCGCGCTTAGAATTCGACTATTTAATCAGCGACGGACAAGGCGGATACGTTTTGTGTTCGTTTGATAAGTTGATGGATTTGTTCCGTCGTACCGAGATGGGGTATTTGTATCACTTCAACGCGTATTTAGACGTACCCGAGTTTGAAAATCTTTGGGCGCAAGTGCTTACCATTCTCGATAACGTTTCGGTGTCTGGCGAGGCATATTATCAAACGGCGGAATTCGGTAATGCCGTTGAAAGTATGCTTGAAGAATATTTGATGTTGTCCCCGATGCAACAAGTGAAGTTTATGAGCTTGCTCAATCCTTATTACGCGTCGATGACGGGAGCGAGTTTCCCCGTTCGCGTTTGGGATGATAGCGAGGGGGCGTGCAATAGTTTCGTGTTCTTCGTGTACAAATATTATAAAAGCGTATTGCCCGAATCCACGCATAACGCGTTGACGCAATTAACCTTTGCGATGGAAAGCTTAAGTCTTTCGGGGATTTCGCCTAATGAAATTCAAAACTTTACGACGGCGATGCAAACGGTTTACGATTATCTCGACGCGGTAGACGAGAACGATAAAAATGCGTTTTTGGCGAAGTTGGATTGGGTGTACGAGCCGTATTACGAATTGGCTACCGTTAAATACGCCGATTTGGATAACCCCGTAAAAGAGGACGTAGGCGAATGGGAAGACGAAATTGTCGAATTGTATACCATTTTAGCTGAAGCGTACTTTACGGTGGAATTGAACAATGCATTTACGCAAAGTCAACAACCGACGGTTATTTTGGGTGTGTTGGCTGCCTACGAAAAAGCGGAGAAAATTGCGAATCAAATTTTAAATTCGGGCAACGAATCCGCGATAAAGGCGTACTATTTCGACGCAAGAGTGCTTTCGATGGTAATGCCCAACGGGCAAACCATTCCTAATTTCGGCGGTACGTTGGACTTCTTGATGTTCTATATTAGAAATGCGTATGCCCAAATTTTGCGGAGCAGTATGTTTACGCAAGGCACGTTGCTTTTGGATTACTATAACGATATCAATACCGAAAACGCTAGCGGTATGGATTTGAAAGATTACTTTGCAGACGCGCATTATATCTACTATAACTTTATGTATTGGAAGCTTATTGGCGATGGCGAAGCTAATCATAAATATTTTGCGGACGTAGATAAGATGATGGACATACTTACTAATTTCCGTACGCTTTCTATCGACCAACAACATTACGTCGTGGCGTTGGATTATTACAGTATGTACAGAGTTTCGATGCAACAATTTGCGAAAGAACAAGGCTTAAATAGCGAAGCGATAACCGTCGTGAACCAGCTGTTGTACTTAGAATACATTCACGTTTCCTATCAAAAAGACCCTACGGGGGTTATGGCGGACGAAGAAACGACGTATTTAGATTTGCTGGATGACGAACTGCAAACGCTGTTGGAAGATTACCACGTGTTATACGAGGAATTGGAAATTTTGGAAACGGAACTTTCGGAAATGGAAGAAGAATTAAATGGTACGACGCCTACGGAACAACAGTCTAAGGAATTGCAAGCATTGAAAGAAAAAGTGCGTAAGTATAAGGAGTCGTTAAATAAATTCACTACATATTTCGGTGGAATTTACGAGTATTATTTGGATAAGTGCGAAGCGTTGGGGTTGAATACTACCTACCCTGCGCCCGAACCCCAAAATTAAAAAGTGAAAGGTTAGACTTATAAAGAGGAAGAAGATATAGCCTAAGCGCTATACGGAAAGAGTAAGTCGGGAGGCAAGAAATTGAAACATAAAACGAAAAAAATTGCATTGGCAGGGTTGTCGTTGTCGATGGCGGTGCTCCTTAGCGCGTCCGTAGCCATGCAAATTCCCGTTAGCAATAAACAAAACGGAGTATTGGGGAATTTTCCTACTGTGACGAAGGCGGATAATTTTACGAGATTATCGGACGATTTTACTTCGTCGTTAAACAATTCTCAGTTCTTTGACGAGGATTTGGTGACGGCGTTAAATTCGCTTAATCAAAACAACGACGGAACGCGTAGAATTATCGTAGAATTCGAGTCGAAATCGCAACTTGATTTGTATTTGGAAAGCGAGAAATTGCAAAATAAGTACACGGAGTTTGCCGATTATGCAAACGGTGCGGACGGTTTAACCTATGCGAACGTGTTGGAGACGGAGCAAAAAGACTTTTTCAGAGCCTTAGACAAAACCTCTTTAACTTACGAGGCGCGTCATAGCTATACGTCTATTTTGAACGCGGTTTCGTTGGAAGTAAAAACGAGTGACGTTGCGAAAATCGAGAAGATGGACGGCGTAAAAAATATTATTCTTTCGGAAGTTTACGCTCAACCCACCGTTGAACCTACCATTAACGTCGTAGACGTGTACGGGACGGGTATTTACGATTCTTCGGACGTGCAATATAAAGGCGACGGAATGCTCGTTTCCGTATTGGATACGGGTTTTGACGTAGCGCATAAGGCGTTTCAAACGATGCCTCAAGAAGAAAAGCTCGTTTTAGAGGATATCCAAGAGGTATTCCCTCGCTTGGCGGCGAGCGGGTACCGTGGCGATACCAAAACGACGGCGGAGGACGTGTATTATAATGCAAAAGTTCCGTTTGCGTACGATTACGCGGACAGGGACTCGGACGTGTTTGCAATCGCAAGCTCGCACGGGGTACACGTTGCGGGTATTATTGCTGGTCAAGACGATTCCGTAACGGAAGCGGACGACAAGGCCTTTAAAAACGGTGAAAAGTTTATCGGCGTTGCGCCTAACGCGCAACTTATGATTGGTAAGGTATTCTCGGATAAGGATACCGCTAAGGGCGCGGATACGGACGATATTTTGGCGGCGGTTGCGGACTCCGTTTTGGTGGGCGCGGACGTTATCAATATGTCCTTGGGTATGTCGTGCGGTTTCTCGCGCGAGGAGGACGGCAACGCGGCGAACGCGGTGTACGATAAAGTATACGCGGCGGGCGTTAACCTCGTCGTGGCGGCTGGTAACGAATACAGCTCGGCTATGGGCGGTGCGTACGGTTCGACAAACCTTACCTCTAACCCTGATAGCGCGACGGTAGGTTCGCCTTCTACCTATTTTAGTTCGCTTTCGGTTGCGTCTATTTCGGGACAAAAATCGTCGTATATGTTGCTTAACGACGGAACGGCGGTATATTTCAACGAGTCCTCGATGGCGTCTGGACAACAAGGTAAGTTTGTTGAGGAACTTTTAGGCGGTGCTTCGGCGAAAGAATTAAAATACGTGGTTGTGCCTGGTTACGGCAGACCGAGTAACTATACAAACGCGGTAAAGACGGAACTTAGAAAGGGTAATTGTATCGCCGTCGTTAGCCGTGGTGATATTTCCTTTGAAGAAAAGCAAAAGAACGCGTTTGACGCAGGCGCTATCGGTTGTATTATTTACAACAATATGTCGGGTAAAATTTCCGCATCGCTCGGTACGGGTAAGAAAATTCCCACTTGTACCGTTTCGGCGTCTATCGGTCAAAAGTTCGTGCAGAACGGTTCGGGTACGATTTCGTTAAACAAAGACTATAAAGCGGGTCCGTTTATGTCCGATTTCTCGTCGTGGGGACCTACTAACGATTTGAAGATTAAGCCGGAAATTACGGCGCACGGCGGGGAAATTACTTCTGCCGTCGTCGGTGGATATGCACAATATAGCGGTACGAGTATGGCGTCGCCGAATATGGCGGGTGCAGTTACGCTTTTGCGTCAACACGTATCGGAAATCTACGGCTTGTCGGGCGTTGCGCTTGCGAACCGTGTAAATCAGCTTTTGATGAGTACGGCGACAATCGTTTACGACGAAAACGGTTTGCCTTACGCCGTTAGAAAACAAGGCGCGGGGCTTGGCGATATCGGCAAAGCTATCAACACCGACGCGTATTTGTACGTAGAAAACAGTCCTAAAACCAAATTGGAGCTTGGCGACGACGCGGATAAGACGGGCGTGTATACGATGTCTTTCCACGTGAAGAATACTTCTAGCAAGGAAAAGACGTATAAATTAGGCGCTATCGCGATGACGGAAAGCGTTTCTATCGACAATATAACGGTAGAAGAAAAGGCGTATTTGCTTGATAAGGCGCAAAAAACTTTCCTTGTCAACGGTAAAAACGCGCAAACGGTTACGCTTGCAAGCGGTGCGGATGCGGAAATTACCGTTACGATTGCGTTGAGCGCAGAAGAAAAGGCGTATTTGGATAAAAACTTCAAAAACGGTATGTACGTGGAAGGCTTTATCACCTTAGAGGATATGGGTGAGGGTGTAGATTTGTCTATTCCTTATCTCGCGTTTTACGGTGAGTGGGACGACGCGCCTATGTTTGATAAGAGTAGCTACGAAGTAAGTAAGGATTATTACGATTCCTCTATTAAAGACGAGGATAAAGTGGTGGCGGCTATTTACGAATCGGTTGCTATCGGCTATGCGTATAAAGATTATACGGAATACTACTTGCCCTTAGGGCAGTACTTATACAGAACGCCCAACGACGAAGATTCGGGCGTGGAATCGTCCGTGGATAAAATTTCCATCGGTAACAGCGACTACGGTATATACGGGCTGTACGCTATGTATATGGGTATGTTGCGTCCTGCAAGCGAAATGGATATCCGCATCGAAAACGCGGTTACGGGCGAGGTTATTTTTGACCAAACGGAATATAACGTAAGAAAATCGCATAATGCAGGCCCGTCCGTGGTAGAGCTTGAGTTGACTTCGGAAGAGCTTGGCTTAAAGAATAACGAGCGTTATAAGATTATAATGACGGCGCGTCACGATTACGATTCGGACGAGACGCATACGGAAACGAGAGAGTTTGGGTTCTACGTAGACTATCAAGCGCCGTTAATTAAGAATAGCAATTTTAGATACGAGGATAACAGCAACGGTACGCGTAGCGCGTATTTGGATTTGGAACTTTACGATAACCATTATCCGCAAAGCGTGCAGTTGTTCTTGCCTGTTTCCGAGACGGAGGCGGATTTCATTTCGACCTATCCTATCGCGATTAAAAACAGTGTGTTTGACGGTACGACGAAGCTTTCTATCAATATCACCGATTACGTTGACATCATTGAGAATTTGCCCGGCGAATATAAAAATACGTTAGGTGTTCGTATCGACGACTACGCGTTAAACGCGTCGGCATATCTCGTTCAGTTGAACAAGACGCTCGTAGACGAAATTACCTTTAACTACACGTATAAAGACGCGAACAATCAAGAAGTGATGGCGTCGCTTGCGGGTGGAAACGTAGTGTTGCGTCCTAACGAGGCGTTGAACTTGACGAACGGCACGGGTTACGTTGTAAACGGAAGCGACCGCGTAAAAGCGAAGTTCTCCGTGGATATGGTAGGATATACGGGGTATATTTGTTCTAACCTCGACGCGCACGGAGTTGAGTGTCAGTTTGCGTACGACGAATTAACGGGTTACACGTATAAGAAAGGCGATTATTATTACGATACCGCCACGAAAACGGTAAAACAAAAAACGGAAGATGACGCTACGGCTACCTACGCGCCGTATACGCGGTTTATTAGCGTAATTGCTGAACCCGTGGTGAAGAACGGTAGTACTTATAAGCAACCTGCAAGTAAGCATTTCGTATGTCCGAAGTGCGGTGTAGAGGAAAGTTTCTCGTTTGCTAGCAGTACGGGTAAGATTACGACGAAGGTATTTAAGCGGTATCATCAAGACCCGATGATTTACGACGTAGTATTCACTTCGGCAAACGAAAGCGTCGTGAAAGTGGAAAACGGCGTGTTGTATGCCGTTGGCGTAGGTTCGACGACGATTACGGCAAGACCGTCTAATAATACGGACGCGAAAAACGACGTTACCTTTACCGTAACGGTTGAAGGGACGGCGACGAATATCTTTATTGAAGAAATTACGGTAGGCTCGTATTACAACCGCACGAAGGGAGTACACCGCGACGTATCGACGGGCGGTATTTCGGTAGAATGCGGTTCGGAATTAGATTTGTATCCGAAAATTTCGCCTTGGTATATTACGAGTATTCCCGATTTAACGTGGCAGGTTTCCGACCCTGAAAAGGTGGAAATTATCAGCGCGAGCGCATCTTCGGCGCGTGTCGTATGTAAAAAGCCCGGCTTGGTGGAAGTGCTTATTTCCTCTCCCTCCAACGGCTTAATCGGTAGCTTTGCTATCAATATCGAAGAAGAATATACGATGACGAGCTATTACTTCTACGACTATAAGGGCGTAGGGTATAGCGAAAAATACACCGAGAGCGGCGAGGAGAGAAAGATGCTCGTTATCCCCGCAAACCTCGGTATCGTGGTAATGGGATATTATACTGCAAGTAACGGTGTGGACGGTACGTTTGAGGACGTGAAAGGCTTGGATACCGTAGTCGTTCCTCAAGGCGTTACGGGTATTGGCTATAAGTGCTTTGCGAATACGTCGATAAGAAGAATTTATTTGCCCTCGTCCATTGAACAAATTTCCTCCTCTGCGTTTGCGGGTACGCCTTTGGAAGAGGTGTATTGGTACGACGCGGGTGAGGACAGTAAATCGGGTATCGAGTACGACGCGGATAACAATACGTATAATTGGGACGTGTTCTATAAAAACGTAACGGAACGCTCTACGGCGAAACGTATCGTATTAAATTACAGCGCGTTTGACGGTTGTCGTTCGTTAAAGGTATTCGACTTCTCGAGAGTAACGGCGGCGTTCTCGTCTGCAATGAGCGATTGCGTGAGCTTGAAAACGGCGGACGTAAGCAATCTTCGTTATGCAGAAGGCTATATATTTAGCGGTTGTACCGCGTTAGAGAGCGTTACGCTTGATAAAGATACCGTTTTGGCGACCAACGTTTTTGCGAATACCGGCTTGAAAGAAGTGAACTATTACGGTTCTACCGTGGTAAACGGTTTGTTCTCTAACGCGAAAAAGTTGACGAAAATCGTGTTCCATAACGATATTACGAGTATAGGCAACAGCGCGTTTAGCGGGTGTACGTCGTTGACGACGGTTGAATTTAAAGGTTCTTGCCAAAAGATTGGCAACAGCGCGTTTAGCGGTTGTAGCAATCTTGCTTCGTTTAGCATTCCTAAGGGTGTGACGGAGCTTGGCGATTCCGTATTTAATAACTGTACTAATCTTGCAACCGTTTCGGTACACGCCGAATCGAATATCCAAAAGGTTGGCAACAACGTATTTGCAGGCTGTACCGCATTGAAAAAGGTAACGCTTAGCGGGGAGAGCACGCACTATAATACGGCGACGAGCGGTGAGTATTCTATGCTTACGAATAAGAACGGTACGCGCATTATTTTAGCGCCGAACGCGTATCCGCTTGCAAGCGGTAACGTGTTTACCGTTCCCTCGAATATGACGGAAATTGGCGAATATTCGTATGCGAATAATTCCTCGCTTGCGAATAAGGAAGTAGTTATTCCCGAGGGCGTTACGAAAATCGGTTACGGCGCGTTCCGTAACGCGAAAATTACAAAGGTGGTAATTCCTTCGACGGTAACGGAAATTTCCGAGTACGCCTTTGCGGATTGTACCGCTTTACAAACGGTGGTATTCCTTTGCGATTTGACGGAAATCCCCGCGTACGCCTTCTATAATTGTTCGAAACTTACCAACGTACAGTTGCCCGCTTCGATTGAAACGATTGGCGCTTGCGCGTTTAAGAAAACGGATATTAGAACGATAGCGTTTGGCGAAAACTTGCGTGAAATCGGTGCGGAAGCCTTTATGAACTGTGCGTCGCTTGCGCAGTTGAGCTTTGCAGAGCAATCGGTTTTACATACCGTTGGGCAAGCGTCGTTTGCAAGTTGCGGAGCGTTGAGAACGTTGGTATTACCCGATACGGTAGAAGTGATTCAACCGTATGCGTTTAGAGATTGTGGTTCGCTTGAAAGCGTATACGTTTCGGCAAGCTTAAAAGAAATGGGTAAATACGCGTTTAACGGAACGTTCTCGCTGAAAACGTTCGTAATGGGCGAAGGCGCGAAAGTAATCGGTGATTACGCCTTCTTCTCGCCCCTTAACGAAAATAACCTTGATAAAGGTTTCTATTATCAAAATTCGTTGAAGAACGTAACCATTCCTAAGACGGTGGAAAAAATCGGTAAGTTTGCGTTTGCAGGAAATACCGTTCTTAAAACCATCAACTTAGAGGGCGTAAAGGAAATTGACGAATACGCGTTCCATTACGCAACGGCGTTGCATACGGTAAATATTACCGATGCGCTGGAAAGAGTGGGTACGAATGCGTTTATCGGCAGTAGCCTTAGAACGATGAAGGTAGAATTTATCGAATATATCGGTAACCAAGCCTTCCTCGGTACGGAAATTGGTTCGACGCAAAACATCTTTAATTTGACGAACGCAATCGAAATTGGTACGGGCGCTTTCTATAACTGTACGAAGATTAGTATTATTAGAATGCCAAACGTAGAAAAAATTGGCGATATGGCGTTCTATATGCAAGATACGCAAAACGTACTTAGTGTAGAAATCGGCAACGATTTGGTTTCGCTTGGCGGTGCGGTGTTTGTAAATTCGTCGATAACTTCGATAACCTTGCCTGCCTCCTTAAAGGAAATCGGCGTGCCTGCGTTTGCTGGATGTATGGCGTTGAAAGAAATTAAGGTAAATTCGAAGAATAAGACGTTCTTCGTGGACGACGAGTTCGGCGGGTTGTATAAGCGTCTTGCAAACGGTACGTATACGCTTGTAGCCGTTCCTAACGGACTTACGGCGTATCAGGATATCAACGAAGATTATACCAAATTAAAGCCGTTTAAGATTTTGGAAGGAACTTCGAGAATTGAAACGTGGGCGATGGGACATTGTCAGCTCATTCACGCGGTAGAAATTCCCGCAAGCGTTAAGTCGATTGGCGCGTACGCCTTCTTCCAGCTTGGCTATATGGTATTGGTAAATAACCAAGAACTTGCGCAAACTTCGCGCGTGCCGTATACCAAGTTTATCTTCAAGGGCTTACAAGCACCTGCGTTGGAATCGGAGTATATCGAAGAATCGACGGCGCTTGACGAAATGTACGTTAACTTCGTATATAATTTGGGCTATTTGATGAGCGATATGATTATCCCCGTCAACGCAAAGGGCTTTGAGAGCTTGTTGTATCAGTTCTGCTTCTACGAAACGGAATACTCGGAAGAGTTGATGGAAGAAGATACGCAAAAACTGCTTGCTTGGTTGATGGCGCTGGACGTCGACGCGCTTACCTTGGCGGATAAAGACGTGGTATCCGAAATGAATATGACGTACTTTATGATGTCCGAATCGCAAAAAGCGTTCATTTTGGACGAATACAAACAAAAACTTGACGCGGCGGTAGATAAGATTGCCACGCTTCAAGCGTAAGGAGGTAGAAGGCTATGAAAAAGAAATCGTTATTAGTCAGCTTAGCGCTTGCGCTTGTTTGTGGCTTTTCTGCGTTCCTTTTTGGTGGATGTAAGGATAAGGACAAAGACGATTCGTCGTCTTCGTCCCCGTCCGTAACCCAGCCTGCAACCTATACGGTTTCGTTTAACACGAACGGTGGGAGTGCGGTAAATGCGGTGACGGTAGAAGAAAATACCTCGCTTGATTTAAGCGAATACGTCACGACGAAAGAGAATAACTATTTTTACGGTTGGTGCTTGGACGCGCAGTTGTCGTTAAGGGCGAATGCCGTCCTCACCGTTACTCAAAACGTAACGCTGTACGCGCAATGGGGTACGGAAGAATTGTACTGGTTGAATTTTGAAACGGGCGCAGGCTCGGATATCGCTTCGGTACAATATAAGCCCAACGCGTATTTGGCGATTCCCGAAGAACCCGTTTTAGAAAACTATTCGTTTGGCGGATGGTATAAAGACGAGGCTTGCACGAGAGAATTTACCTTTCTCGGTGCGCAAATGCCTAAGAAGGATTTAACCGTTTACGCGAAATGGAACACCTTGCACGGTATTATCTTTAATACCAACGGTGGTAGCCAAGTGCAAGCGGTGTTTGGGGAAACGGGCGAACCCGTAGGAAACATCGAAAATCCTACGAAAACCGATTACATTTTCGAGGGTTGGTATCAAGACGAGGCGTTGACGACGCCGTACGAGCTTAGCGTTATTCCTAAAAACGTAATTACCGTGTATGCGAAATGGCACGAACAAATAAAGGGGATTCAAGTTACCCTGCACTTGAACCATTCTTCGCTTACCGACAGCACCGTGACGGTGACGGGAAACGAGGGTGAAAAGTTAAACGACGGAACGACGGTGGCAAGCTTTGGCGGTATGATTACCGAGGCGATAAAAGCGCAGTACCAAGGCGACGCTTTAGATTTAGAAGATAAGCCTATTTATAATTTTAGCGCGTGGGCGTTTGATGCAAAGGGCAGTCAACGTTTTGACGGAACGTTGCCTCATACGCAAGCGTTGGATTTATATGCGGTATGGACGCGTTCGGCAACCTATTGCCAAGTGTCTTTCGAGGGCGAGGACGACGTGTATTTTATCAAGAAAAATACGGCGATTCCCGCGTCTGTGTTAGAACCGATTATCAATCAGGTAAACGCAGAATACCAAGACAAGGGTTGTATGATGGACGGGTTCTACACCGCGGGCGGTAACCGTTATCAAAGCAATCAGTTGGTTGCGATGGATATGCGTTTGATTCCTTACGTATATTCGGTAAATCTCGTTTACGAATACATATCCGTTGCAAACGATAAAAACGCGAAGGTAAACGGATACGCACTTAAAGGCTACGACGCGAGCGTAGCGGAGGAATATAAAGCAAAGAATAATTTGTTGTTGCTCGTGCCCGAGTATTATAACGACGGTACGCACGGTCAACTTCCAATCGTGTGGGTGGCGGATAACGCGTTTGCCGATTATCCCGTAAACGAAGTGACGTTGCCTAACGGTATTTTGGGCTTGGGTGCGCAAGCGTTTAAAAACACCAAATTGACGAGCGTTTCGTTGCCGTATTCGCTGTATTATTTGGGCGATAACGTGTTTAGTAACAGTACCGCGCTTGCGAGCGTCGTTTTCAACGGCGAAGTTACGCAAATCGGCGCGACGGTGTTTGATAATACGGCGTTTGAGGCAACTATGCCTACCTTGTCGAACTTTATATTCTTCGACGAAGGAAAGACGATTATTTACGGATATACGGGTACGGGTGGTACGGTAACGACGCCCGGTAGTGCCGTGACGATTGCGGGAAATGCGTTTAAGGGCAATACCAACGTTAAAAACCTTACCTTGCACGATAATCTCCGTTACGTAAGCGACGGCGCGTTTGAGGGGAGTTTGATAGAAACGGTAAAACTCGGCAAAGCGTTTGCTCGTATGGGGAAAGGCATTTTTAAGGACTGTCAAAAACTTACTAAGGTAACGTTTGGTTCTTTCTATAACCTTTCGTATATCGGTGAGAGCACGTTTGAGGGTTGTACGCTGTTAACAGATATTAATATCAGCGCGCTTCAAAACTTGCAAAAGATAGAAAAGAACGCGTTTAAGGGCTGTTCGGCATTGACGGGCGTAGCGTTTAGCAACGCGCTGGTTAGTCTCGGCGAGAGTGCGTTTGAAAATTGTACGAAGCTTGTATTCGCCGATTTCGGTACAAGCGATTTTGCAAAAATCGAGACTATCGGCAACCAAGCGTTTAAAAATTGTTCGGCTTTGAAGAGAATTATTCTTCGCGGTGAGCTTAT
>JAEIGA010010549.1_pt1 | contig 14006 bp, 15 predicted proteins | sample 9270691 | NCBI WGS metagenome assembly JAEIGA01 (sample SAMN17057246, study PRJNA624740) | gut metagenome | biome: biome; isolation source: fecal sample | host: Bos grunniens | place: China: Xizang | collected 2019 | reverse complement strand
GTTATTGGTGCTGTTTGTGATTTTTTAGATGGTTTTGCAGCAAGACTTTTAAAAGCTTATTCACCGGTTGGTTTGCAATTAGATTCATTGGCAGACCTGATCACTTTTGGTTTGGCACCATCATTACTATGTTATTCCATATTGGGACGTTGTAATTATAACACAGAATCTTCTGTTCTTTTATACGGAATCCCACTTTTAGGATTTCTCATTGTTGTTTTCTCTGCTATTCGTTTAGCAAAATTCAACACTGACACACGCCAAACAAATTCATTCATAGGGCTACCTGTGCCTGCAAATGCGCTATTCTGGTGCGGTCTGTTTTATGGAGATATAACACTATTGGAAGAGAATCCATGGATTACCATTATCCTTGTAGTAATATTCTCATTCCTGATGATTAGTGAAATTCCTATGTTTTCTCTAAAATTCAAGAGCTTAGGATGGAGCGAAAACAAGATTAGATTTATTTTCCTGATAGTATCTGTAGCAATTCTTATTTGGCTTGGTATTTCAGGTATTCCGGCAGTTATAGGTTGGTATATAATTTTATCACTACTGACAAAAGGTCAGAGTTAACCTATTGGCAAAACTTTTGTACCATTCTTAAAAAAAATATTAAGAGCCTATGATGATGATTCTTCTATTTACTTCGCTATTTGTAATAGTGGCTATACTTACATTTTTCAGAAATGTATTATTGGTCATGATAGCCGGTGTAATAGGTATTTTCAGAAAGAATAAAAAAGATACGCCTAACGAACCAAAAGTTAGACGCAGCACCAAACGTAAAAAGAAGATTTACGCTGACAACGAAGGCGAATATGTAGATTATGAGGAGGTTAAGTAAACCTCCTCATTTTTATCTTAGTTATGAACAAATGTTCCTATTGGTTCACCATCCATTACTTTTTTAAGATTTCCCACTACATCCATATTAAAGACATATATAGGAAGGTTATTCTCTTTGCACATTGTGGTTGCAGTAAGATCCATAACCTTTAGATTTTTATTGTAAATCTCATCAAAAGTGATTTCATCATATTTTACAGCATTTGGATCTTTTTCAGGATCGGCAGTATATACACCATCTACACGAGTACCTTTAAGCATAACATCTGCTTCAATCTCAATTCCACGCAGTGAAGAGCCTGTATCTGTAGTGAAATAAGGATTTCCTGTACCACCTACCAGAATAGCGATTTTACCATTTTGCATAGCTTCTATGGCTTTCCATTTGCTGTAGAGTTCACCTATTGGTTCCATTCTTATAGCTGTAAGAACTACGTTAGGACAATCTACCGATGTCAAGGCAGAACTTAAGCCCAGACCATTGATTACGGTTGCCAACATACCCATTTGGTCACCCTTAACACGGTCAAAACCACGTCCTGTACCTTTTAATCCGCGGAAGATATTGCCACCACCTATTACAATACCTATCTCTACTCCCATATCGTGAATCTCTTTTATCTGCTGAGCATATTCGGTAAGACGTTTTTCGTCTATACCGTATTTCTGTTCGCCCATCAAACTTTCACCGCTGAGTTTAAGCAGTATTCTTTTAAACTTTGCCATATATTCAAAATATTTTTTTGTAAAAGTAATCTATTTTCCGGTACATAGCAACTTATTGCAGGATTTACAACACTATTGCCACCTCTTTGAATTCATATATCCGTTCTTTATCATTGGAATCTATAAGTATCAACCTACCATCTTCACGCACATCTTTAATGGTTGCCATAAATTCCGAACTGCAATCTCTGTATGGGTAAATTCCCTTTCTGCGGAAAAGAGAATCCATATACTCTTTATGCAAAAGGGCTGTTTGCCCATTCTCTATCATTGAAACATTTGCAACAAACTGTTTAATAATAGCATCTAACACCTCTTCTACATTTGTGTTTACACCTAATATATTATATAGTGAGACAGGATTGGGTGCGTCACTTAAAAATATCTGTTGATTGATGTTTATACCTACCCCTACAATACAATCTCTGATGGTAGAACCAAACAGTTCGTTTTCAATAAGTATTCCTGCTATCTTCTTATTCTTCCAGTAGATATCATTGGGCCACTTTACTGAAAAGTCTTTAGCCACCAATTCATCTGCCACAATCTCTTTCAATGATTTTACTACAGCCAATGCAATGGCTTCTGAAATACAAAACTGCTTAGACGGTTGCACATAAACAGGATGCAGCAATATACTGAACAACAGGTTTTTACTCTGTTCCGATTCCCAGGAGTTTCCTTTCTGTCCTCTACCGGCAGTCTGAAATTCGGTAGTGGCAAGTTCCATATCAAAACTTACATCGCCACCGTTCAGTTCTCTGAGAAAACTGTTTGTTGAATGAACGGTTTGCAGTCTGTGTCTCTTTATTTTGTACTCTTTCATATATTTTACCACATAGGAGCAAAAAATGCATCCTCTAAATGTTTCACTTCATATTTTCCGACATGGTTAAACAACACTGTTACCACATCAAAACGGACGTTTGCATCAATCTGTTTAAACTTTAGGTAAGCATCGGTAGCCATTACTATACGCTTTATCTTTTTGTTATTTACAGCATCTTCCGGATTACCGTAATCGTTGCCCCTGCGGGTTTTAACCTCTACCACCACCAATTCTGTGCCTATAGAAGCCACTATATCCAACTCTTTGTGACCGCTTCGCCAATTACGTTCCAATATTCTGTAGCCCTTACTTATCAAATAGTTAACAGCTATATCTTCGCCCGTTATACCCAATTCGTTATGTTTTGCCATAGATACAAGTATTTTACATTGCGAAATTAGTGAAAATGTAATATCTTCGCTACCAATTATGAAAAAAGAAGTGATAAGAGATAAAAGAATAACCTGTTTGATAAGCGAAGAAGAGGAGCGTATCATAGACCATTATCTGCGCAAATACAAGATTACAAATAAGAGCAGATGGATGCGCGAAACTATTTTGGCTTTCATTATGAAGAATCTGGAACAGGACTATCCCACTCTGTTTACAGAACAGGATATGAGAAGATAGTTATGGAGCAAGACATCAAATATATGAAGATGGCATTAGAAGAGGCCAAGATGGCTGCCGACCAGGGTGAGATTCCGGTTGGTGCTGTAGTGGTTTGCCAGAACAGAGTGATTGCCCGTACTCATAATCTTACAGAAATGCTGACAGATGTTACTGCTCATGCAGAGATGCAGGCAATTACATCGGCCGCCAACTATCTGGGTGGCAAATATCTTGATGGATGCACATTATATGTTACTCTGGAACCTTGCCCTATGTGCGCCGGCGCAATAGGTTGGGCACAAGTATCCAGACTGGTCTATGGAGCCTGCGACGAAAAACGTGGCTATACTAAATTTGCACCCAATGTACTACACCCAAAAGCAACAGTAACTTCCGGTATATTGGCAGAAGAGTGTGCAGAACTGATGAAAGAGTTCTTCAAAAACAGACGCTGATTAAATATTTGAACGATATTTTCCCTCTTCGTTATCTTCAAGCATACTAAGATAACTGGAGTAACGAGATATATTGATTTCTCCCGTTTCCACCGCACGTTTTACGGCACACTGAGGTTCGTTGGTATGAGTGCAATTTCCGTATTTGCAGTTTTCTGAATGTTGGAAAATTTCCGGAAAATAGTGGCCTATTTCTTCGGGATTCATATCGTACATACCAAAACCCTTTATTCCGGGTGAATCTATTATCCAACCACCATCGGGTAACTGGAACATTTCAGAAAATGTAGTGGTATGCATACCTGTATTATGTTTTTCCGATATTTTTGATGTCTTCAGATTAAGATTTGGAAGCAGATTATTTATAAGGGTACTTTTACCCACACCTGAATTACCCGAAATAAGAGTAATTTTATCTTTCAGCTGGGCACGAATATCATCTATACCCTTGCCGTGAAGAGCATCGCAAACCAAACAATCATACCCAACAGATTTGTACAGATCTATAAGTTCATCAAGACGCTGAATTTCCGTTTCATTGTACAAATCAACTTTGTTAAAAAGCAAAGTAACCGGTATTCTGTATGCTCTGGCCGATGCCAGGAATCTATCTATAAACACTGTAGATGTTTCAGGATGATTTACTGTAACCACCAACAGGCATAAATCCAGATTACATGCCAAAATATGAGACTGTTTAGACAAATTAGAGGAGCGTCGTATTATGTAGTTACGACGTTCCTCTATATCTACTATATATGCGGGTACATCGGCCGATGCAACCGATATCTGAACATAATCGCCCACTGCTACGGGATTAGTACTCTTTATACCTTTAATACGGAAGTTTCCCTTTATTATACACTCTTGCATATTACCATCGTCGGTATATACAAGATAACTGCTACCGGTACTCTTGACTACTATTCCGCGCATCGGCACAATCAAATTGTCATTATCTCTTTTTCCTTTTCAGCAAAGAGTTCTTCTGCCTTCTTTATATACTTGTCGTGCAGTTTCTGCAATTTCTCTTCTGCATCTTTTTCTGCATCTTCAGGCAGACCATCTTTCAATGCCTTTTTCAAAGCATCAATAGTATCGCGACGAGCATTACGGATAGAAACCTTTGTAGCTTCGTTTGCCTTACCGCTCTGCTTAACCAAATCTCTACGACGTTCTTCGGTCAACGGTGGAATAGCAAGTCTGATTACTTCACCATTGTTACTTGGCATAATACCCACCGGTGAATCAATTATTGCTTTTTCAATAACTTTAATCATTCCCTTATCCCAAGGACGAATTGCTATTGTACGAGCATCGGGGGTGGACAGAGCTGACACGTTGTTCAACGGAACCATAGATCCGTATGAATCCACACGAATATCATCCAAGATGCGAACATTTGCTTTACCTGCACGTATGTGTGCAAATTCGTCTTCCAAGTGGATGATGGCCATCTCCATCATCTCTTCAGCCTGCATTAGGCATTCATCAATATCGAACATAATTCTTCAATTTTTATGTTGTAGTATTTTGTTGGAATGTAAAGATAGTGCAAGTATGATAAATAACAAGTAAGTATTTCTGCTTTTTTTGAAAAAAAGGGCTTTATGGCTTTGTAGATAAGATATTATTGTTACTTTTGCATAATATAGGTAATTTGTTCTTAATTACCGCCATTTATGCTTATGCGTGCCGATTTCTTAAAATATTTAGAGACTCTGCCCGGTATTTCACTGGACGAGATGTCTGCTATCCGTCTTATGAACAGAACGGACAGGAAATATTTGGCTACAGAAGAACAGTTACTGAAGCTGCTGGAGATGGCACAAGACGATTATATGGTGCAGATTATCAATGATAAAAGATATGCGGAATACCAAACCACATATTTTGACGACGATGATTACACTATGTACATTAAGCATCACAATGGTTTCTTGAGAAGACAAAAAGTTAGAGTAAGACAGTATCTTACCACCGGCGATGTTTTTTTTGAAGTCAAGATTAAAAACAATCACGGCAGAACAAAAAAGAAACGCATAGAGGTGGAGGGCGTAGATAATGTATATAAAGACGAGACATCCGATTTCTTGGACAATTATGCAATCCTGCCCATAAAATTGAGCGATATGTCACCTAAAATCACCAACCATTTTGAACGCATAACATTGGTAAACAATGCAAAAACAGAAAGATTAACCATTGACACCGGACTATCATTCCACAATGAAGTTTCCGGCAAAGATTTGGCAATGGACAATCTGGTAATTATAGAGGTAAAAAGAGACGGCAACACTTATTCACCCATATTGGAGATACTGCGTAATTTGCGTATTCATCCATCGGGATTCAGTAAATACTGTATAGGTACAGCTTTAACTGCCGACGGAATTAAGAGAAACCGTTTCAACATAAGATTAAGAAAAATAAACAAAATAACTAACCACTATGCTTAATTATTTAACTACAATGTTGACAGGAGGTGTAAACCAGATGTTGGCTACTATTGCAGACGAAACAGAATTACTTGGAGACGAAGTGAATGACATTGTGCAAAGCGTAACCTCTACCCCTTTTTGGCCCGTGTGGGACGGAGTTTGGGAGATGCTTATAAGGCTATTTATCAATATAGTAACTGTTGCTATTGTTGTACACGCATTTTACTATCCTAAAGCAAAAAGACGCGATTACTACTTTACCTTCACACTGATTGGTATAAGTATCTTTATGCTTATCTACCTGATGGGTGGTGTAAAATTAAAGATTGGTTTTGCACTTGGTCTGTTCGCCATATTTGGCATTATCAAATACAGAACAGAGCAGGTTCCTATTCGTGAAATGACCTATCTGTTTGTAATCATTGCAGTATCGGCCATCAATGGATTGGCAACCAGCGTAAGTTATTTTGAACTACTTTTAACCAATTCTATTTTCCTGATAGCATTGGCAGTATGTGAAAATACCACATGGATGGAACACATTCCTTCCAAACTTATTACATACGACAATATTAAGTTGGTTGCACACGGAAAAGAGGATGAACTTAAGGCCGATTTGGAAAAGAGATTGGGTTTGAAGATTATACGTGTTGAGATAGGTAATGTAGATTTTCTTAAAGATTCTGCCATACTGAAAATATACTACGAACCTATCATGGACGAATTTGGCACGATAGACAATATAGTAAAAGGAAGTAAGAAATTTTAATATATCACTATGGAAAAGAAGTTTTTTAAAAGATTGATTATAGCAGCATCATGCATAGCGTTGTTACCCGGTTCATTATCGGCACAAAACAATGACGGAGAAGGCATTGGTTTCTGGAGCAGTATAGGAGCTGAAAAGAAAATAGCTAAAGGGTTTAATGCTGATTTTGAGGTTGAGTATCGTATGCGCGATAATTTCAACCATACAGATCGTTGGACCTTAGGTGCAGGACTATCGTATCGCCTCTATAGAAATGAAGATAAGACTTTCAGCGTAAAGGCAGATATGGGTTACAAATATATGAATGTTTGGAATGCAGAAGAACGTGACGACAAAGATCTTTACGTTCATCCCGATGTAGAAGATTACACCTTCCAGGAATACAATTTGGACGAAGCGTATAACATCACCAAACATCGTGCATACGTTTCATTATCTGCAAGTTATGAATTAGGCAGATTTAAATTTGGTTTGCGTGAACGTTACCAGATGACCTACAATGATAAGATTCAGGTAATGGAACATAAGTACAGATATAATGAAGCTATTGTAGAGGGCGACACAGATGGCATTCCTGGCAGTATAACCAAAGAGAGCGAATTGGAATGGAAAGATGCAAAGACAAGCAATGCCTTTAGAAGCAGACTTAGCATTGATTATGACATTCCTAACTTTAAGGTTAATCCATACTGTTCTGTAGAGCTATTCAACAATTTGAACAAAAATTTTGCATTAAACAAAACCAGATATATCATTGGCGGAGCATATACTTATAAAAAAGTACACTCTTTCAAACTGTATTATCAATATCAGGACCAGAAGAGTGGCGACGACCCTAATAGTTCTGTGATTGGTTTTAATTATAAATTTGAGTTCTAATTTGAAAATTATACGCGTATGAAGAAAATACTACTTCTTTTTGTTACCGGTGCTATGCTAAGTTTGCCATCGGCAGCTCAAAATCTGCTGATAAATGGTAAGGATGGCAGCACAACAGATCTTAATCTGGAAAATTTGAGAAAAATCACATTCTCAAAAGGTAATATGAAGGCCAGTTATTCCGATGGCACATATTCAGAGTATGCACTTTCTACTATTGGTAAATTGGCTTTTGAAACAGGCACAGGATTGAATTCCATAGAAATAATGGATGGACATCTGGCATATTCTTCGCAAAACGGAACTGCTTTTGTTACAGATTCAAAGGGTTCTAACCTAACGGTTTATAACATTAGCGGAAAGGTTGTTTTACAGAAACAAATATCAACTGATGCAGAGAGTGTAGATCTTTCCGGTTTGCAGGATGGCTTCTATCTGTTAAAGCTGAATGGTATCACTGTTAAGATAAGAAAATGAAGAACAAGCATCTTTTCTTGTTGGCATTGACAGGCTTTGTTACCTGCAATACATGGGCACAAAGTGTGAATTTTCATCAGAGAAACGGCATTGTACGTTTTATGGATTATGCAGAAATGGACTCCATAAATTTCTCCGATGATGAAACTTTTGCATCGTTTTACATGGGCAACAGCATAGCCACCTATCCTCTTCAACAGATTGATAGTTTGACCTTTAACTGTAATGTAAGCAGTGCAAAAGCCTTTCCTGACGGAACAGAATTCAAAGATTTAGTTACAAACAGCGTTTCTCCTGTATATACTAACAATGGTGAAGATACAGAAGAGATATATTCACAAGAAAAAACTATAGTCATTACATACAACGGAAGTAGCGCATCTGTCAACACATCGGTAGAAGGTGTAGATATCTCTATCAGCGGTGCAGATGTTACTGTTAAATCTACAAAGGGCAAGGTTCGTTACAGACTGACAGGCACTACACAAAATGGTTCATTTAAAATGTTGGCGAACGACGAAGTTACAGAAGAGAACAAAAAGTTTGTTCTGGAATTTAAAGATGCCAATATCACTAATTTGGATGGACCTGCTATCAACATTCAGAGTGGAAAATCGGTTTATATAAATATAGCAAGTGGTACAACTAACTATCTGAAAGATGGCACTATGTATTTTGGACCGGAGGGTGAAGATAGAAAAGGTACATTCTTTAGCGAAGGACAGCTAATTATTGATGGAAGCGGTACATTGAACATAACTTCGTACGGTGGACATGGTCTGTGCAGTGACGATTATATCCATCTGCGCAAAACCTGCGGTACAATTAACATCAATTCTGCTAAAGATGGCATAAACACCAAAGACCACCTTATTATGTTAGGTGGTACTGTTAACATTACTGCACAAGATGACGGTGTTACCGTAAGCGAAGGTTTTGTAGGGATGTATGGAGGTGAATTGCGTATAAACTCTGTAGATAATGGTATTTCTGCCGATTATAGTGCAAACGATACCACACACATTGATATTTTGGGTGGTTATACAGAGATAAATACTACAGGTCCAAAGGGACATGCTATTGCTACATCAGGCAAATTAAATATAAGCAACGCAGTAATTAAAGCAGATGTAAAGGGAGCTGCATCAAAAGCAGTAACTGCCGACCTTGACATCACTATTGCCGATTCTTATCTTAAGTTGCAGACATCAGGAAATCCATTATATGACGATGCAGAGGCCGATTATTCATCTGCTGCAGGCATTCGTGCCAAGAGCGCATTAGCTGTTTCAAAATCGGAGATTGCCATTCTGAGCAGCGGAGAAGGCGGAAAAGGTATCAATGCAATAGGCAATGTTACACTTAACGAGAGTAATATTACTGTTGTTACAGAGGGTAATTCATTTAGTGATGGAACAGAGAATGTACGTCCGCGTGCTATTGATGCCGGTAGTCTTACCATTCAAGGCAATAATCTGCTGAATGTTGCATCAAGCCACGCTGCAATTTACACCGAGCAAGACCTGAATATCTCCGGAGGCGAAACATTTGCTTTCAGTACAGATAATTCAGTTAAATGCATAAACGTTAAAGGCAACACCAACCATACCGGTGGATTATTTATGCGCAGCATAGGAAAATAACAGCCTAAAAAAAGAAAAAAATTGCAAAATACTTGCACACTAAACTAAAAGAGCATATCTTTGCACCCGCTTAACGGCACATAAGGTAGATTCGCTAGCTCAGCAGGTAGAGCACATCCCTTTTAAGGATGGGGTCTTGGGTTCGAATCCCAAGCGAATCACAAACCCAAAGTAAAGCGCCTAACGAAAAGTTAGGCGTTTTTTATTGTGTATATTTGAGCCAAACTTGTTTGAGTGAAAATTAAACACAATAAAAAACGAAAGTTTGTGAAACAAACTCTTTACTTTGGGTTTGTAAGATAACCCCCGGAGGGCAGGGATGCCGCCGTTAGGCGGAATCCCAAGCTATTTATTAGATTGGGATATTCTGCCGCCGTTAGGCGGAATCCCAAGCTCATTTACTCTTCTCTACCGACATTATTGAACAATAGTTGGTTTTCCAAAATATTTGTACTACTTTAGCAGAATGAAAGAGATTTTAAAGTTATCAATTTTTGCAGGTATTGCCATTTCATTAGGCGGTACAGTATTTCTAAACGTAGGAGGCGTAGCCGGAGCGGTTTTATTTGCTTTTGGACTAATCACTGTTGTGTACTACAAGCTAAAACTTTACACAGGCACAGCAGGGTTTATTAAAAAAGGAGAGCTAAAAGATCTGCTCCTTATATTATTAGGAAACATTATCGGTTGTTTCTTTACTGCTATGACCGTTAAGCTTTGTGCATCGGACGTAGTAATTCTCTCATTCGATGCTCTTTCTCAAACCAGCCAAAGCACCGGTAATGCAATAATTGTAGCTGCCGATGGTATTGTACAAAAAAGATTAGCTACCGGTCCCATTAAATGCGGCATTTTAGGAATTTGGTGCGGTATGATTATGACAACAGCCGTAAATTTTGCACGCAAAGGACAGATGCTACCACTGCTGTTTGGTGTACCTTTGTTTATTCTTTGCGGATTTACCCACTGTATAGCAGATGCATTTTACTACTGTGCAGCATCGTGGGATGCAGTATCGGCACAACCATTGAAACTGCTTATCACCTACCTGTTTACAGTACTTGGCAACTTTGCCGGATGCAATCTTTACAGACTTTTTGTAAAAGAATAAAGTTGCAAACATTTTAACAAATGAGCGTCACCTTTATATAATAGATATAGACAAAACATAATTACAACAATATGAAGAAACTATTTACATTGGCATTGGTATGTGCATTCTCAATCAATGCTTTTTCACAGATGGGTTTTGGAGGTTTTGGTGGCTTCCAGGCAAACAATGACAATCTGAAATATTCAGAGAAGTTTTCTGACATAAACTATGCAGGTGATGATAATGCATATCATACTCTTGATATCTATCTACCTGAAGAGGTAAAAGATTCATATCCTGTAGTTATACATATTTATGGTAGTGCTTGGTTCAGCAATAATTCAAAAGGTGCAGCCGATTTAAATACTATCTGCGCAGCTCTTCTTAAAGCCGGTTATGCAGTAGTTACTCCTAACCATCGCGCCATAAGCGATGCTAAATATCCTGCACAGATTCACGATATTAAGGCTGTAATCCGTTTTGTACGTGGTGAAGCAAAGAAATATAAGTTCGACACATCATTTGTAGGAATATCAGGTTTCTCATCAGGTGGTCACCTGGCATCATTGGCAGCAACAACTACCGGTGAAAAGACCTACAAATTGGGTACAGAATCTGTAGATTTGGAAGGTTCACTTGGTAACTACACTTCATTCAGCAGCGACGTGGATGCAGCTTGTGACTGGTCTGGTCCTATAGATTTGCTGAACATGGATTGCGGTGAAGCTATGATGATGAACCCATCACCGGAAGAACAGCTGATAGGTGTAGGCAAAGAGGGTAACGAAGACAAGTTTGCTCTGTTAAGCCCTATCACTTTCGTTGACAAAAAAGATCCTCCAATGCACGTATTCCACGGCAAAAAGGATAATGTAGTTCCAGGTTGCCAGGGCGAAAGAATGTACAAAGCATTACAGGATGCCAAGGTAGAAAGTTATGCAGTATTTGAAGAAGAAGGCGGTCATGGTATGGGTATGTATTCAGAAGAGAACCTTTCAAAAATGACATCTTTCTTTGACAAAGTACGCAACAGCAAAAAATAACATTCAGGTAAAGGTAAAGTATATTTTTTGAAAGAGGCTGTGCAGGATATTCCTACACAGCCTCTCTGTTTAGACCTACAACCGTTTGTTAATTAATATTCAATATTTTTCTCGCCTGCCCATTCACCATTAGCTGCTATTGCTATCTGGCTCATTGTGTAAGAAGATGTTCCACCTGTAAAAAATTCTCCGGAATAAGATGTTATCATATTAACTGTTACCGGAACTTCATTAAATTCATGTTCTTTAAGCACATTATCCAATGAATCGAGAGCCGAAACTTTTAGGCTTAGTGTATCGTTTACAGTGTGTGGGAAGGTGTACATTTCAAAACGTTTGTCAGATGGTGTAACTGCAAATATTTCTGTCTGCTTACTATTTACACAGCCCAAACCGGTAATCGGATTGAGAGTACTGCTACCACCTGTATAGTAAAACTTCATCTGTGTTGCGTTTTCCGGAAATTCATCGGTTATATTAAAACGAATCATTGCCACAGCACGTTCCAAATTCAAATCATAAATCTGAGCATCTTTTCCTACAGTAATTTCACCATAGTAATAAAAGGTATCAGTCATTTTTGTGGTCGATTTATTGTTGAACGACACCTTATCTGCCGATGAAATTGTTGCACTGGCATCACCGCTATGTGCTATTACCACCACTTTATGAACACCCTGTTTCAGTTGTAAAGATACTGTTCCAAAACCTTCGTCTCCAATGGTCTGCACAATGCTCTCTTCTTTTGTTTCGCCATCGAATATGGCAAAGTTCAACTTTGTACACAAATCTTCTAAAGTCTGCGCACTACCCGATTTTGTTTCTGTACCAAAAGGGATTTGTTCAAAACACGACACCTTGAGTGTCACTTTGTTTTTTGTACCTTCAGGGAGCAACTGGACTGCCTCCTTTTGACACGATGCCATTGCTATTACCAAGGCACCGAACATAACTAGATTTTTCATCTGTTTCATGGTTTCTAAAAAAGTTTTATGGTTGTAGATCCGTGGCAAAAGTAAACCATTTTTCTTAAACGCCCACTATCCTCCCTCATTTTTTTATTTTCCACATATTACTTAAGGCAAATCGCTCATGGAACGTCTTGCCAAAATAAAAAAAGTGGCAGCAGTACTTTAGATGAGATTAGACTATTAGGCCAAAAGCTAATGGCTATTTAAGTTCTTTAGTAATTTCGCTAATCATTGTTTCCGTAGTAATTCAATTATACTGCGGAGTTGATATATTGTAATTTGCCCCTATTCATCGCAATGTATCACAGAAAAGAGTTCCACTCCAGCAATGGAATGAAACTCTATATGTTTATTTGATTATGAATCCCTAATTCAGAAGGTAATCAAAAACGTTCATCATTATAATACCATTGGGCATAGTATGCGGCGGTATGTCATCTGTTGTGATAATTATTTTTGTAAAAGAGTCGTCAGTAAGTGTTAGTGAGCGTTGTTCTTGTTTCTGTTTATCTTTGTCCGGCAAAGAATAAGCGGATTGTATATACACCCTTTCACTACCCCTATTACATACGAAATCAACCTCGAGTGTAGTTCTGGTGGTCTTACCTTCCTTATCTTTTTGATATAAAGTAACGCAGCCTACATCTACCTTATAGCCTTTACCTATCAAATGGTTATATATAATATTCTCCATAATATGAGTAGGTTCAACTTGTCGGAAATTCAAAAGTGCATTACGCAACCCAAGATCTGCAAAATAATATTTGTAAGGAGTATCTATATACTTCTTTCCTTTAATATCATAGCGCACAGCCTTGTCAATTAGGAAAGAGTCAATAAAATAGTCTATGTAAGTTTTTATTGTATTGTGGCTTATTTTCACCTTTTTCTCACTAACAAATGTATTTGCTAGTTTGTTGGGATTAGTCAATGCACCTATATTAGATGCCAAGAGAGAGAATAATTCTTCTAATTCTGCATCATTTTTCACATTATTGCGGTTGATTATATCGCTTAAATATGTCTCCTTAAGTAACTCTTGAAGTATTTCTGCCTTTCGCGCTTTATCTTTCTCTATGACTACCATTGGCAACCCTCCGTAATAAATGTAATCTCGCCACAATGAAGATGTATCAGCATTTGACTTTTCTTTTATTTCCTTAAACGATAGCGGCTGAAGGTGGATTTGAACTCCTCTTCCTCTGAATTCAGTAAC
>JAEIGA010010548.1_pt1 | contig 14007 bp, 6 predicted proteins | sample 9270691 | NCBI WGS metagenome assembly JAEIGA01 (sample SAMN17057246, study PRJNA624740) | gut metagenome | biome: biome; isolation source: fecal sample | host: Bos grunniens | place: China: Xizang | collected 2019 | reverse complement strand
GGTAAAGGAGAATTGCGTCGTCTGACAGCAAGATCACCTTCTGGTTTGAAGTTCTTCTTTTTAAATTCCACATATCCGCTACGGACATTATAACTCATCATTTCTTCGTATTCTGAATCGTAGCAAAGTCCACCTACGCCATGAATAATCCACTTATCATCTTGCTTAAAGAATGTTGCAGGTATATCATACGAAGCAAATGCTCCCATATCAACGATGAGAGTAAAATCATCAATCTGACCGTTTGCCCATCGACATGCTGGTGTCAAAGCATATGGGAAAAAGAATTGATAGTCCACACTGTGCGACATCCTGTATTCATATGTATGTTTTACGACATTGACGCCTGGCTTGAAAACTGCATCAAAATAATATACATAATTAAAGTCATAATACTCAGGATCTTCCACAGCCTTAAGTTGATTGATTTTCTCAGCAGACAGAGCATTCGGTTTACCATCCTTGAAATACTCATCCAACGGCACTATGGCTACATCATACTTTAGTTTCTTACCATTCATTATGACATTGAATCCACTGATGTATGGCTGCTGCTTATATATAAGCTTTTCATCTACATAATCTGGATTATACGGTGAGGGAGCCTCAAATCCGACCAGCAGTGTCTTTGGAGATGATGTCGGATTGTAAAATTCATAATACACATCAACAATCATCTCAGATCCTTTCCTTGTCAACTTAAGAATCTCCTTCTTGACACTGACTTCAGTCTCCTTGACCGGAATCAACTGATTTCCTGATGCCGAAAATGTACCATCATTTGCCAAGGAGCTGACAATTGAGGGCACCGACAATGCTAAAATCAACAGTAACCTTTTCATATGCTTTAAGAGTTAAATTATTTCTGACATTTGTAATTCGACCAATACTTCACCCAATCCTGTTCCGACTTTGTCAAAGAGTTCACGTCAGGAATATAGTCCATGTTTGGATGATACCATTTAGCTTTCTTATAAACAGCATTCAGGGACTCTGATTTGAAAATGCAGCCTCTATATGCGAACGGAAGATTTCTCAGAATACGCACCTTTTCTGCTGTCAATGCCGGCATATCATGATATTTTAAAGAACTGAGATCAAAACCTAGTCCACGATAATCATTATTAATATAGAAGCTGACCAGGTCTGTAGAATGATCAGGGAAAGTCAACCATCTGTAGACAGTAACAGCACTTTTCGGTTTGAAATTACGCATATTCATCGTAACATAACCATTCCTCACACTAAAGCATCTCACCTTATAATCCGGTATCGTCAATCCCATCTCCTCGTCAATATCATCCACTTCAGATCCATATCCGACAACCTTCCAGGAATTGAGATTACAAACCTCAGGATATCTTAGAAAGAAGGATTGGGCTTCACCAAAGTCTACATTGAGAGTAAAGTCATCAATCTGACCATTAGCCCATCTACATGCGGACTCCAACTCTATATAATAAATATGCTCGTACGTAGGATCCTCACCAGGAAGGACCGACTTATATGTATTTCTCACAATATTGACTCCCGGTTTGAAAGAGATATCCATGTAATATGCAACCGGAAATTCAAAACCACAGATCGGATCATATTCCTTATATTGTTGAATCTTTTCAGGAGAAAGAACATTTACCTTTCCACCATAGAAATGTGGCATAAGCTCATCCCTATTGTCAAGATCCCATATCACGCTCTCGTCGACAGGCACAGCATTATGCTTTTGAACTTGTCCATTAACCTCTACACGAAAATCAGATATGAAGCAATCTGTCGTGAAAACATTCTCATTAGGTTCATCAGAATTCCAACCATTTCCAGGCGCCTCGAAGCCTACAGTAAGATTTGTCACCTTATCTGATGGATTGTAGAATTCATAATACACGTCGACATAAACTGTCATGTCGCGTTTCTTATAGTTGAAGATTTCCTTGACCAAGGATATATCGGTCTTAGTGACCGGTACCAACTGACGTCCTCGTGCCATTTGAGCGTCGAAAGCGTTCAAAATGTTTGTCATCATGACAAACGTCAACAATAATGATAGCTTTTTCATAGCAGCATATTTTTCGTAAATATACAAAAAAATACTTGAAGGCTTTCCCATATTACTTATTTAACGTAGTATCCTTCAACATTTATCTGTTTTTTCTGGTATAGACAGATCCTTGCAGATTTTCATACCAGTTTGTAACTCACGAATGTCAGAAGCTATCGCAAAGCACACATATATAACAAGTAATCAATAAGTTACAACGTCCAATAATTACTTGACATAGAATCTGTATTCTGTTGTCGAGTAATATTTTTTACCAGGACGAAGAACTGTACTAGGAAAACGGCTTTGATTTGGAGAATCAGGGAAGTGAATTGTTTCCAACAGCATTCCTGCAAACTTATATAGAGGTCCATATTTTCCATCAGGATACTTGTCCGGGTTAAATCCTCTTCCAGTATAAGTCAGCAAGGCTGGTTCCGTTGTCCAAGTCTCGACTCCCCTACCAGAAACATCATCATAAAGATCTGCAGCACGGCGCAATGAACCATCCCAATCTCTGACAGCCCAGCAAGCAGACATGCCTTTCATTATACGAAGATGCTCATGGGGCATTTCAATCCTGTAATCTATCCTATGAGGCTCTCTAAAATCAAATGGTGTCCCCTCAACCGGAAGAATCAGATCGGGACAGTAATGGGTATTGTTCTGGATACATGTATCCGCTTCAACCTGGAGAATATGCTCCATCACATTCGACGGTTTGCTGCCACGAAGATTGAAATATGTATGATTAGAAAGATTGACCACCGTCGCCTTGTCAGTTGTCGCCTCATATTCAATCTTCACGACATTATCATCCGACAGCCAGTATGTAACGAAAGCGTGCATATTACCGGGAAAGCCCTGTTCTCCGTCTGGACTGAGACGATAGAATCTGACTCCGACACGGCCTTCCTCCTTCAAGCTTTCACCCTTCCATACAAACTTATCGAACCCTTTGACTCCTCCATGACAAAGCACCGGTTCTCCTCCCAGATTCTCATTTGCCACAAGGTCATAACGTATACCATCCAGTTCAAAAGAAGCATGATCGATACGGTTGCCGAATCGTCCGATCACAGGTCCGAAGTATCGGTCTCCTGTCTCAAACGACTCCAAGCTGCCATATCCGACAACGACATCATCTATTACACCATTCTTATCCGGCATACAGATCTTTACGATTCTGCTACCGTAATCAATCAGTTCGACGACTGCACCGGCATCATTCTGCAGGCGCCATAATGTCACAGTCTCACCTGTAGAGAGCGTGCCATACGTCTCAGATGTCACATTTCCTGCGTCAACAGATCCCGCCGAGATGACAAGAACTGATATAATTGTCAAAAAGAGCTTTTTCATAAACCTTTTTCTGAAAGTATCGTAGTCAATTTCCACTTCTGACCAGATTTCATTTTTCCTTCAAATCCGACCAATGATACGCCTTCGTTATGTTCATCCCAAGGCTCGCCTGTATTAGCATCCTTTACAAAGGCTTTCAGACCAGCTCCAGAAGCCTCTGAGTTTGTCAGATACATCACCTTCCCACCCTGTGAAAGACGGATGCAATTATCCGATAGAATTTCTGCAACGGCAGGGGTTGCCATAGACCAGGTGACCTGAGGAGTCTTTCCATCCGCGGCGGTAAGCTCGTCCGTCACAACCAAGTCGTAGGCATCACCTCTTTTCACCAGCTCTGCAGTTCTTGTCAAAGGATTTACGATATCGTTGTCTGGCTTTACATATCTGTTCACCGCATAACAAGTGCATCTGCCTCCGAGAGCACCTGGCTTCTCTGTATAATATTTCTTATCAAGAAAGGCTCCTCCCTCGTTGTGATATATATTACCATCAACAGTTATGACATTGTGACTTAAATTATTAAGTCTGAACACATTCCATCTTGTGGAATTCTTACCGAAATTCCAAACGTCAATTCCGGAGGTTTCCAGGTCATTATATTTCTGCAATCCCAGGTCCATAGCCCACCTCATACCAAAGGCATCGAAAACAAAACTTCCGCCATCCATATGAGAGTGGCTTGTGGATGCTCGTCCACCCTTCATCGCCAGGAAGTAATCCTTGGAAGGGTCAGACATGTCCGTATGTATCAAAACTGTCGGATGAGTCTCTACTGTCTCTCCGCCAAACCACACCTTCTGCACTGGAGCGTATATATTTCTCTTAAGCAAGGGTGCATCTGCAAACACCTGAACCAACGGCAGGAAACGTCGTTCATCAAATGATTTACCATATGCACCACCATCAATCTTCGGAAGCTCCTTATACAAAAGAGAGGCATCCTTGTAGTGTGTAGACATATACCAAAGTGCCAGTCTTGGATAGACCGGGGCGTTCGAATCTGAAAAATTGAAGCACTGTCCAGACGGTCCCTCCATGAACATGACCCACTTTCCTGTCTTGGCAAATCCGGCAGAGGACTCCTTCAGGCCGCCGTCATAACCAAAAACATTTTCGAGTGCAGCCATTGTTATTACCTGATATATGGAACCATAGGCCCAATAGGTATAACCTTCGGAATAATTACCATCAGTATTGTAAATAGTCATACCATGGGTCCTGTTGTTCTCGACCAATGTCTCTATAGTCTCCGACATCGCTTTCGGATCGTCTTCATAGCAGGCAATGGCTGCAGAAATAAGGCCTCCAGTACATACCTGATTCCAGTTGGACATGCTCCTTCGGAAGATATCGCCGTCATCTGTCATATAAGTATCGAATGCATATGACTTGAGTGCACGCTTCGCATTATCTTTTGTAGCCTGCTGAAGTTCATCGTAAAGCCAGTCCAGACCGATTGCCACACCAAATGCCATTTCCGCAACATCAAGATAATGCTCGCTCTGATTCCAATCAGGAAATGCAGAAACCTCATTCAAGGTAGCCTCCGCTTTGGCAAGATACTTTTCCTCACCTGTCATTCTATACATATATGACATGTATAGAATGCTTTCCAATGCAGCACGTGAGACATTCAGCAATCGCTTTCCGACCTTTTCATATTGCAAAGGACCTTGACTTAGAAGATATTCCGATCGATCGAGAATATGCTGATGAACAGCAGCAAGACGGGAGTCTGAATCTACGGCAGACTGCATCCTGGCAAAGTCCTCCATTCTCAGCAAAAGACGTGGATGTTCTCCCATCTGAGAATAGTCAAAGACGATACCTGGAGCAGGTTTCGAAGTCCCTTCGTTCCCCGAATCGGGCAGCCCGTCAGGAACAGGTTTGTCATCCTTGGAACAATTGACAAGCAGTAGGGATAATATAGATATGAAAAGTAGTCTGGTCATTACTTGCAGAACCTTATGATTACTTGTTACGCCACCTCATCAAGGCCTCAAGGAAATAATAATCAGCATAAGTCAATGGTGCATCCACCTCAGAGTTCCTTAACCTGAATCCAGTGCAATGCTTCAACAGGAATCCATACTGTTCTCCCTCAGCAGCAAGATAAGTATCGCTGGCCAGTGATCTGATCATCTTTTCAGCAACCTCGAGATAGCGTCTGGATTTCTCCCCATCCACATATCCGCTAAGCTCGATCAGGCCGCATGCCATAATCGCAGCTGCCGATGCATCCTTCACATCATTTGGAATATCCGGTGAATCAAAATCCCAATATGGTATTCCGTCCTCCGGCAAGCGTGGAATAATATATTCCGCGACAGCAATTGCATGGTCGAGCATCTGGGGATCCCTGGTAAAACGATACACCATAGGAAACGAGTACAGCGCCCATGCCTGTCCACGCGCCCAGGCAGACTCAGGAGAATAGCCCTGTCCTGCATACCTCTCAATAACTTCACCATTTTCAGGATTATAATCCAGGACATGATATGCGCTATTGTCCTCTCTAAAATGATTCTTCATTGTGGTACGGGCATGGGATATCGCTATCTCCTTCAACGAGTCATCACCGCCAAGTTCTACTGCCTGCAGCAGCAGTTCCAGGTTCATCATGTTATCAATGATAACTGAAAAGACATACTTCTTCGTATCCCAAGAGCGCGTACATCCAACTTCAGGGTCGAAACGTGTTGCAAGAGAGTTCGCTCCATCCAGAAGCACAGTCACACACTGAGAATCTTTTGTTATACGGAGACAGTTTCCATAACTGCACATGAGCTGAAAGCCTATATCATGATCATCCGTGCGATGTCGCAACGGTTCCAGTCCTGCTTGATACTTTAGCGCCAGATCCTTATAATGTTCATTTCCAGTATATTCGTACACATACCAAAGAGAGCCTGGAAAGAAACCTGAACACCACCATTTATAATCACTGGTCCACAATGTTCCATCTACATTTGTTGAACGGGGATATACCAGCATATCAGAATCAGCTGCGAGTGAAGTCACATTGCTGTCAAGAAGCATGAACTGAGCTGCCGCTCTCTCAAATACTCGGGCCGTGAGTTTCTTCATGCTCTCTTCCCTTCCATTTACCATCAAAGGAATCACCAGGAATATTGATATTAGAATCGTTTTTTTCATATAATTCTTGTTATTTGGCATTAGCTGTCAGAACGACCTTAAAGTCAGCCATCTCTCCTGAAGGAATATCAGCTTCAATACCGACAATATATTTTCCTTCGTTCGGGTCATCATAATCTTTCTGAGGCTCGGCACTCCATGTCGCATACTTGAACTTGAGATTACTCTTCGCCTTAAGATACATAGTCTTTCCGTCTGCAGTCAAAATAATCATATTCTTCTTGACTACTGGCTTGCCGTTAGTCACCATTCTCCATGTATAATGCACATCTTTATCATCAGGGGTTAGCACTCGATCATACACAACAAGATCCTTCTCATCTACCAGCTTGACCGTCCTGGTTGCACTCACGACATCATTCTGAAGAACTTCCGTCATATCAATGACAACTCCTTTTTCCTCGTCCGTATCAATAACATCAGTAAATGATGCATAGCCTTTGACATTATGAAGATTCTCATTCAGAGTGATTGTATTATGATGATAGTTATTATACCTCATCACAGTCCATCTTCCAGAATTCTGACTTCTGTCAAACAGATTCTTCTTAAGTTTCTTCATTGCAATCTCTAATGGCGCATACTTCTGGTTGCCAAGGTCACAAGCCCATCGAACGCCTTGGGACTCGAATACAAATGAACCAGCATCCATATGAGAATGGTTGTTAGATGCCGAGCCACCTTTGACTGCAAGATAAACATCATCATCACTGCAATCCCAATGAGTACGCACCATAGCCACAGGATTGGCACCTCTTCCATACCAGAACTTATTATGCGGCAAAGGAAGATCATCCAGATCCATACGCGCAGCATAGCCCATTATAGGGGCAAGCAATCTTGCTCCGGAAAAAGTCGTGTTATATCGTCCTTCCTTGAGCGCATTGAGTTCGTTGAAGAGAAGTTGAGGCTGCTGAAGTTTATCTGCAAAATACCACATTGCAATTGCAGGAGACTTCGCACCCCAGCTATCATAGAAGTTGAAGCTTTCAGTGATTCCCTCCATAAACATCATGAATTCACCTGTCTTCAGGAATCCTTCAGAGTCTGACAGGCCGAAATCAGTTCCAAGAGCTGTCTCCAATGCCGTAAGCATCATGGTCTGATACATAGTGCCGTAGTCCCAGTACGAATATCCTTCTATATAATTGCCATCAGGACCATACATCTCCTTGAGCGGTTCCCTGTTAGACTCGACGGCATCCATAATCAGTTTAGCAGCAATCTCAGGATTTGACTCATAAGTTGCCAACGACGCAGCCACAAGACCGCCGTTGCAGACCTGGTTCCAATTATTGCGAGCCTTGTAGAACCTACAATATTTTGCCTCATCTGTATGACCGAACGCATGCTGATTGAGCGCCGCTCTCGCATTAGCTTTAGTCTCCTCACTCAGTTCATCGTACAACCAGTCATATCCTATTGACACAGCCATCGCCATCTCACCGACATCCAGGAAGTGACTATGGTTCCAATCCTTGAAAGCACATACAGTATTCATATCCTTCTCCACCTGCTCAAGATATTTTGCTTCGCCTGTCATCTTATACATATAAGAACATGACGAAATACGCTTCAAGGCTCTTCGAGAGATAGGGAGGATGCGTTTTCCACTTGGATCAAGCTTATACTTCAAAGTAGTGCCAGAGACAATCTCTGTATCAGCGATTTCATGTAGGATGGTGTGCAGTCTGTTGACTATCGTGCCGGGCTTATTCTTTACCTTGAGAGTCTCGAAGTCCTCATCCTTAAGAAACAGGCGAGGATGATTCTCAGCAGTAAGGGCACTGAAATCCGGATTCATATAACACATCCTCAACACCTTAGCTGCATATCGTTCTCCAAGATAAAACTGTCCTTCTCTTCCAAAGTTAGGATCATTCTTATCCTTGAGCATCGAGCAGTTCTGTGCCGTGATGTAGCTGGAGTTGCTGATATACTCAGTAATTTTTGGCAAACGTTTGTTGAAGCCTTTGGAAGCATCTCGCCATGTAGCCAGCTCACACGCAATGAACGGCAATTGATCATCACCAAGTTCAGTCCTCATATCCTGGACCATCACAGCCAGGTTATTCAGATATGTCGTATCTCTGCAGTCAACCTCGCCGTGATGCCATAGAATGGCTTTGACATTACCACCGTGGCTTATTGCCTGCTGAGCACGACCAACAGCTTCTTCAAAATATCCAGCTTCAGATCCTTTCTGCCATTCGCTCAATTTACTGCCACCACGAGCATTTACGACAAGAAGAACCTTGCGTCCTGTAGACCTGGCAATCATTTTACCGAAACTATGCCCCGGACCTATTCCCTGCTTAGCGCCATCCTTCTTAATCGTAGAATATCGATTCAAAGGACTGGAAGCAGGTTCTATGCCACCGTCACTGTCAAGTAAAAACAGGTTCTCGTCTATAACATCCTCGTCACCGGGAAGCATTTGTCCACGTCCTGCCATATTGGCCTGACCAAGAAGAAGGAAAATATCATACTCCTGAGAATGTGCGGAATATGAAAATGCCCCGATAAGCAAGGCGATCAGAATACAAAGTTTTCTCCTCATCATAAATTCACTTTTGAAAGCTATTGCAATCTTATCTTCATCCAGGTAGAAGGATTTTTCTCACTGGCACCAGTAAACCCGTCACTCAAGCCCGGGCCACGCAAGACCGCATTAAACAGGATATCATCACCTTTGCCCGCATTCAATTTTGAGAGAGGTACAGCCAGTTCCACTACAGTGCCCCTCATTCCGTCAGCAGTCAGTCCATCCTTGGCAGAGGCCACTGCCGAGGAGTTCTCTATCTTATCTAGTCCATCAGATGAAACCTTGGCATAGATAGACGTGTCCGCAGACTGACTTGATGCGGCACTCTGCAGGTATATTTCAGTATATACCTTCGAACTGATATCACCGGTTCTCTCTACAAGAATATAAAGATTATAGTCATCATATGCAGCACGAATCACAGCTTGAGAAGAAGAATCACTACCTAGATAGAAGATATGTTCCTGTTTCCATTCGCTCGGATCGCCATCCAATTTGATGACTTCGTGGTGAGCATCCATTGCATGATTGAGGTAGAACTTTCCGATGCTCAATCCATCGGTTGCATATATTGCACCGACTGCCTCATGAGCAGAAACCACTTCTGTGGAACCCCAATAGCCGTTGGACTCAAACGGTTGGAGCCAATCCGTTGCCCAGGTCCTGCCATTGAAATGACGTGCCTGTGCGTCACCTAGCTTTAAGGAAAATCTGCTTTTGATATTACATGAGATCAAAGTTTCGCCAGATGGAAATACCGAAATATATCCTCCTGCACCTTCGAATAAATTGGTCTGCCTGTCGGCAGGACCCTCATTTTCATTTCCTAAATCCTGCCACTCATATCCTTCATTATAGACAAGCGACATCATAAACTTGCTCTGGGTATCATCTGGAAAATCAGGTTCGAGACGTGCTTCAAAAAATCCGCAAAGGGTCTTGCCATCGTTTAGAAGACGAACAGATGGCATCTGATCGGTGAAGATCTTATGTCCGTCAGAAACATACTTATACTGTCGGGAGATTTTCTTATACTCGCCCCAAGTCTGTCCTCCGTCATGTGAAGTGATAACTGATGTTCCAGAGTCTTTGATCGACGGTATACAATCAGTGAAATAGCACTGAATATCACCATTGGGAAGATAAAGAAGATACGGCTCCCAGTTTGTACCTTCGTATATATACTGAGGCTCGCTCCAAGTCGCACCGTTATCTGAACTGCGCTTGAGTACAAGGCCGCAATCTACACCATTTTTATATCCGCTTGAAGCTCTATAAGAACAGACTACAAGAATATCACCATCTGGAAGTACGACAGCATCAGCTGTTGTAAACCTCCTGACATCCTTTCCCTCAACAGTAGTGATGCTAAACGGGCTCCAGAGAATAGTAGGCTCAGACCAGTTCTTAAGATCAGAACTTATAGAATACAATATTCTGGATGCGACCTGACCGCCCTGATAGAACATTATATATCTTCCGTCCGTCATCTTCTTTACACGAGGATATACAGCCTTCTTCTGTTCCGGAGCACTGTCCGGAATAGGAGCTACGAGAAAGTCATCCTCAAGAACCTGAATGTAGTCACACATAGGTTCCAGGATACTGGATGATTCAAGTCCTGCGTGCGAATTCAATGTTTCCTCAACGGTCACAAAGTCCTCAACAACGTGAACTCTAACCTTCTCATCATCAACAATCATCTTCGCCTGACAATTAGTCATGGCGAAGACGATTATCAATAGAGTATAAATATATTTTGATCTATTATTCATTATAGATTACCAAGATAATAATTTGCCCACAGGTGATCATTTCTCTCAACGAGTGCCTTCTTGAACATCTCGTCTGCCTTTTCCTTATTTCCCTGAGCCATATATCCTACGCCCTGCATATAATAAGCAGCCGCATTGATATCCTGCTCATAAGGTCCACGGTCAAAGCTCTCCCAGAATCTCTGAACATACGTTGTTACAGACGACTCACCTACTGTGACGATTTCCTGATACATTGCAGAAACATCAGCCTTTGGATCAAGCTTGCGCATTGCAAGTCCTTTCTCATAATTATAGATACCGTCAGCTGGCTTCACAACAACCTCAGATGCCATCTTGTAGTATTTACGTGCCATCTTCTTATTGCCTACCTTTTCATAAGCAAGGCCGATGTTATAGTATACCTGCGCATCACGAGCATAATACTCAAGGTGAGCATAGCCATGATTCTCCGGATACTCATTAGAAAGGAGCATGAACTTGAGAGCGGCCTCGTTGTCACCCTTTTCCCAAGCCTCGAAGCCAGAAAGGATACAGACATCCACATAGATATCATGAAGATCCTCGATGTGCTCACGACGGCTATAGAAACGTGTCTGAAGTTTCTCGAGTACAGGAGCATACTCTCCCTTCAGAATTCTCTGCTTGATAGCCTTGGTCTCGGAGTCATAACGCTGCTCATAAAGAGCCTCCTTACCATTGAAGAGATCGTAACGCTCCTCAAGTGGAGTCTTGATCAGCTCCATGATCTCGTCACACTCAGCAAGGAACAATGCGTTATTTCCCTTGTCGGCAGCGATAGCCTTCTTGTAGTAGTCGATCGCCTTGTCATAGTCTGATGGATCCTTCTCCTTGTTCTCATTCTTGAATCTCCAATACCAACCGAGATTGCGGAGAGCCATTGCGAACTCCGGATTTGCCTCGACAGCCTTTTCCCAGCATTCAAGTGCTTTAAGTGGCTGTTTATGGTAGTAAAGGTTTCCAAGATAATACCATGTGTTAGGAGCAGACTCGAGAGATGCGATAGCAGCCTCAAGAGGAGCGACCGTCTCAAGACGGAATGGGAACACGTAGTCAATGCTTGAAGCCTCTGCTTTAGCGTACCACTCCTTGGCAGCAGCCTGATCATCAGTAAGATAACCAAGCCAGTACTCTACGGTAGGATATGGTTTAGCATCCTCTGAAGCAAGAAGCACAGACTTTGCATCGTTCACGAAACCATTGTTATAGTAATAGAGAGCGAGTTCAAGGTGTGACTCAGGAACACCACGGAGAAGTGCCTTGAGTTCGGACTCCGGCTTAACACCAAGAAGAACAAGCTCATTTGTAGCATAATAGTTGAGCGGATCCATCTCTACAACCTCCTGAGCAAGAGCCTTGGCCTGTTCAGTCTTGCCAGTGCTGCGCAGAAGTGTAGTCATGAGGTTCTTCGCATCAACGTTCATTCCATTGTATCTTACTGCCATATTCACCTCCTCAAGAGCACGTGTCATATTACCGAGCTTAGAAGATATCTGTGCAAGCTGGAAGTATGAAGCTGAAGCATACTCATAGTCCCATGCAGCGCGATAAAGAGTATCAATAGCAGCCTCACTGTTTTCCTCTGCCTTAAGGATAAGACCGAGGTTATACATAGCCTCACCGTCAGCTACTCTAGTGTAGTTTGCAGTCTGACGACTGATTGCTCTGCGGAGATGATCCTTTGCCTTATCATAGTCTCCTGACTTACGATAGATGATACCGACCTGTGTATTGGTACGTACATCGCCAGAATCACGACAAAGCACCTCATTAAAATAATCCATAGGATCAGTGTGAGCCTGGTGGAACTGAAGATTACGCATACCCACATAGTAGAGTTCCTCTGTATTCTCAATGCTCTTTGGATCAGGATTCACAGGAAGAAGATCCTCTGGATGCGGCTTAGAAAGATCATGCTTATATGGGTGGTAGTCGATAAGAAGTTCACCATCCTCAGAATAGAGACTCATAAGCACTTGTGTAGGATCAGCGACATCAGCCGCATCTGCCTTGAAATCATCAGCAAACGGTTTGTCTGGAGCCATTGTCGCAACCTTTGAGTAAAGAACTTTACCATTGACTGTAACTTCAACCTTTGCATTGTTGCGGATCTGAGTAACGTTTGCAGCTACATGGATCTTGCCCTTAGGATCGATATCCATATTTACTGTAGCCTTCTCGTTTCCACGATTCACATTATTAAGGTTACGGATACCATACCAATATGCTGTAAATTCCTTAGTCTCCTGTGGATTGATCCAGCAGTAGTCAGGCTGGTTGTCAGAGTAAGCTGCTGTCATGAGCTCCACATATGGACCATCAGAGTCTGTAAGAGTCTCGCAGTCCCATGCGTGACCATAAGCGTGAGGGCCCCATGTCCAGAACTTACCTCCCTTGTTGATATTGTGATTACCTGCGAGCATTGTACCAGCGTCTACACCATGGTCATAACCTCCTACGAAGTCATCCTGAAGGTCGTGAATGAACACGGAGTCACCTGTAAGTGACGGAAGGTTCTTCCACCAGCTGATATTCTTGCCGATGAATGCAGGATTGCCCTTGTATGGAGACTGTGGCACTGGCCAGTGGATATGGCTGAGCTTATGGTGGAACATACCGAACTCAGTGTTCTCAGGGAAGATGATCTGGTAGTTCTCATTAGCATGTGTGGCCACATTGTTCCAGTGAAGCATTGAGTTTCTGTCAATAGAGTTATTGAAGAAACGTCCTGTCACCTCGATATAAGACTTGTCAGGGTGAAGAGTAAGACCCACTGCCCAGCTCATTCTGTGACGGTTCTCGACCTCACCTACCCAGATAGTCTTTGAACCATCTCCGTTATCAACCATCTTGTAGTCGATAGGATACTGTGAAGTTGCACGATGGTGATGGAACACATTCCACTCCACACCACCAGAAATCCACGCTCCGAGCATACCTACGTTAGCTGGCTTGATTACGCTCTGGCGATAGAAGATCTCATAACCGTTAGTCTTGTCCGTTGCATAGAAAAGACGACCTCCGATACCTGGAAGCACACACACCTTTACATAGTCGTTCTCAAGGTAAAGAGCGTGATGGCTTGAGTCCACCTTCTCAATTGTAGGATT
>JAEIGA010010547.1_pt1 | contig 14008 bp, 9 predicted proteins | sample 9270691 | NCBI WGS metagenome assembly JAEIGA01 (sample SAMN17057246, study PRJNA624740) | gut metagenome | biome: biome; isolation source: fecal sample | host: Bos grunniens | place: China: Xizang | collected 2019 | reverse complement strand
GCGATAAGACAATAAGGCTCTATGACAATTTTTGTACTTTTGCACTATGACCGCACAGGAAACACTTAAAGAGTATTGGGGCTATGATAGTTTTCGTCCGAAACAGGAGGAAATCGTCAGTGCGGCCCTTGAAGGACGTGATGTCCTTGCCATTCTCCCTACGGGAGGTGGCAAGTCGGTGTGTTTTCAGGTGCCGGGCATGATGACGGACGGCATCGCTATCGTGGTGACCCCTCTGATCGCGCTGATGAAGGACCAGGTCCAGAACCTTACAGACAGGGGAATCCGTGCCCTATGCATCAATGCAGGCATGGGGCAGAGGGAAGTCGACAATGCATTGAACAATGCCTTGTATGGTGATTTCAAATTCCTATACGTCTCTCCGGAACGTCTTGGAACGCGCCTTTTCCAGAACTATGTCAGGGAGATGAATGTCAGCTATATAGTCGTAGACGAAGCGCATTGCATCTCGCAGTGGGGCTATGATTTCCGCCCCGATTATCTCCAGATCGGAAAGCTTCGCGAACTTGTGGATGCGCCGGTGATTGCGCTTACGGCAACAGCAACTCCACAGGTGGCCGAGGATATAATGGCGCGTTTGGGATTTAAACACAAATGCTTGATAAAGAGTGGGTTCGAACGGCCAAATCTGTCATATATCGTACGCAGGTGTGATGATAAACTCAGTCAACTGCTGAACATATGCAACAGTGTCGATGGAACAGGAATCGTCTATGTCAGAAGCAGGAAGAAGACTGAGGAGCTGGCTGCGTTCCTTACCTCTAACGGAGTGTCCGCATCCTTCTATCATGCCGGTCTTGGACAGCAGTCCAGAACAGACCGCCAGGAGCAGTGGAAGTCTGATAAGATAAGGGTGATGGTCTGCACGAATGCGTTCGGGATGGGTATCGACAAGCCCGATGTGCGTTTTGTCATACATTTTGATGTACCTGACTCTCCGGAGGCGTATTTTCAGGAAGCGGGCCGAGGTGGCCGTGATGGAAAACGCAGTTTCGCTGTGATGTTATGGAACAATACTGATGTGAAGAGGCTCCGTCAGTTGGAAACGGTTTCGTTTCCGTCGCTGGAATATATAGAAGATATATATCATAAGGTCCATATATTCTATCAGATTCCATATGATGCCGGAGTAGGCCGTCAGCTCAAGTTCGATCTGGAGGAGTTTTGCAGGCATTTCAAGCTGCAGCGCTCTCCGGTGTATTATGCAATCCAGTACATAGAGAAGACAAACCATTGGACATACTCTGAAGATGTGGACATATCCACCAAGGTTCAGATAATGGTCGACAGAAACGATCTCTATGATATTGAGTTCCAGAACCCTAGGCTGGCATACCTGCTTGAAATCCTGATGCGCAGATACACAGGACTTTACTCGTATCCTGTCCCTATCGATGAGGATTATGTCGCATCCCAGATTGGTGTTCAGGTACCTATGCTCCGACAGATGTTGTATCAATTGTCACTGGAGCATGTGATCCGTTATGTCCCATGTGACCATGCGACTGTGATTTTCCTGCACCATGACCGCCTCAGGCCGAAGAATGTAAACCTCGATCCTAAGCGCTATGCGATGCTGAAGTCCTCGTTCGGAGAGAGGATGCAGAAGATGATCGACTACATATCTGAGGAAGATACATGTAGAAGCGCATACCTGCTGGAGTATTTCGGACAGTCGGAAAGCGCAGACTGCGGCACATGCGACATCTGCCGTGCAGCCAGATCGGCAAAGCCGCTTGAAAAGGAAATGGCTGCATATATCAATGATGAGATGTCCGGAAATTACACGCTCGACGACATTATCAGACGTTTCGCAGCCCCAGGTCACTATTCTTCAGATGATTGCATCTCAACACTTCGCAAACTTATTGATAGTTCATCAGTGCCTCAGCACTCAAACTGATGAAACTCAGCGATTTAAACATATATGCCTGCTGACTTTTGCGGCAGGCATATATGTTTAATGTGTTGATTTGCTGGGAGTTAAGTGCTGCTATGCTTCTATTGTAAGTCCGTCGTAAGCCGGAAGGATGCCTGCTGGGAGTTCTGCGGCCAGTTTCTCGTAACAAGGCAGCTGGTGGGACAGGTGGGTGAGCCATGAGTGCTTTGCTCCCACCTTCTGTGCAACGGCAACCGCCTCTTCCAGAGAGTAGTGTGAGATGTGCTTGCCGTACTTTACGCAGTTTATCACGAAATGTTCCAGTCCCTGCAGCTTCGCAAACTCCTCCTCGGGAATGTGGTTCATGTCAGTGCAGTATGCTATGTTTCCGAACCTGTATCCGAGTACCGGAAGCTTATAGTGCATGCCTCTTATCGGAATTATTTCTATACTTCTTACCGGATCGTCCGCGCCCGCCGTATTGCGTATGTAACCCTTTCCGGGCTCCCATGACAGTATCTCGTATGGACCACCTGCCGAAACTGTAAATGGTTTGTCGTCAATTATATGTACATGCCATTCCGGTGCTCCGGGATACTTCTTCTCCGCGAAGGCATATGAATATTCCATACGCAGGGCGTCTTCGACATATTTCTCGCAATAGATTTCTGACGCCTTCTTCTCAATGTAGTTGAAGGCGCGTATGTCGTCAAGACCGCCTGTGTGGTCCTTATGGTTATGTGTCAGGAGAATGGCGTCGAGGTGCGACACTCCGGCACGAAGCATCTGCTGTCGGAAGTCAGGACCGGCATCCACGAGGATAGTCAGGCCTTCATGCTCCACAAGCACACTGGCCCTCAGCCTCTTGTCACGAGGATCGGTGCTGCGGCACACTTCGCAGCCGCAGCCTATCATCGGCACTCCCTGCGATGTGCCGGTACCTAGAAATGTCAGCTTTGTCATTATATTACGATATCGACAATCTTTCCGATGAGTTCAGGGTCATAAGGCTGTGATATCCTTATGTAGTTTCCGGTGTATCCCTCCATCATGCCTTGGCGGTCTGTGCTCTCGAAAAGGACTTTTTCAGCAACTCCTTTATTGGCGGCGATGAACTCTTCGTGCAGCTGTGCTGAAAGTTCTTCAAGCATCTGTACCCTGCGTGTCTTGACGCTGTCCTGCACCTGGTCCTTCCTTTCTGCCGCAGGCGTGCCTGCTCGGCGTGAGTATGGGAATATATGGATGAATGCTGGTTTTACGACATCACGAAGGAAAGTATATGTCTCCATGAAAAGTTCGTCAGTCTCTCCAGGGAAACCAACGATCACGTCTATTCCGAAAAATACCTTCGGACCGCCGGGAACCTCTGTCTTCTCCCTGATATACTGTATCTTGTGCGCAAAGGCTGCAGTGTCATATCTGCGTCCCATCTCACGAAGAATGGTGTCGCATCCTGACTGGAGAGGGATGTGATAATGGGGGAGAAACTTGGTTCCGGAAGTGATCCAGTCGATCATCTCCTCTGTCAGTAGGTTCGGCTCTATTGATGAGATTCTGTATCTTTCAATGCCTTCAACATCATTCAATTGCTTGATCAGCTCGAAGAATGTCTCTCCTGTAGTCTTGCCGAAGTCGCCGGTATTGACACCGGTCAGCACGATCTCGCATATTCCTTCTGCCGCAATTGCATGAGCCTGGGGGATGATGTCTGCAATAGGGATATTGCGGCTTTCGCCTCGGGCGTAAGGTACTGTGCAGTAATGGCATTTGTAGTCGCAGCCATCCTGTACCTTGAGGAACGAACGAGTCCTTTCGCCGCTTGAGTATGCTGGGAAGAACCTTCCGAGGTCATGTCCGCAGCCGGCGCAGCCCTGGGCTTTCGCCAGAATCTCCGGCACGACCTGGCTCTTCTCTGTCGCTCCGAAAACACGTTCCACGCCTTCGATTGCCTCATAGTCGGCGCGTCGGAGCTGTGCCGAGCATCCGGTCACATATATCTGAGCATCGGGATTCTGCCTGTGCAGTTTCCTGATGATGTTTCTGCTCTTCTTGTCGGAATGTTCGGTCACGGTACAGGTGTTCACAAGGAACACGTCGGCACCCTTGTTCCATGGCACCGCCTCGAAGCCTTCCTTAAGAAGCTCACGCTCATATGTGGAAGTCTCCGCGTAATTCAACTTACATCCCAGTGTTATAAATGCTATCTTCTTCATCTCTTATTGTAAAACAATGTGATCCTAGACCACTGTACGATGCCCGATACAGGTGGTCTGCGTTTTGATACACGTACCGAGAAAGAGGTGAACTCCGGAAATCTTGCCTCCAGAGCCTTTACAATGCGTCCGGCCACATGCTCAAGGAGATCCGACGGCTTCGCCATCTCCTCCGCTACCACTTCATATATCAATGCATAGTTCACGGCATCTTCCAATCTGTCGCTCTCTGCCGCAGCCGACATATCCATCTCACCACGGAAATCCACGATGAAGTCATTGCCGGCAATCCTTTCTCTTTCCAGACAGCCGTGATTGGCACGGAACTCCATGCCTTCAAGTTCCAATATTCCAGTCTTATCCATTATGCCAGAAGTAAAAATACGCATGGGCGCTTGCCGATCACAAGCCCCTCCTTCTTCCACTCTGCCACCTTCTTTGTCTTGATGTATGCGTCCGGCATGGTTATGTTTGCCGCCACGCACACCTTAGTAGATGCACCGCATACAGCCAGAATGTCCGCAAACAGCGAATCATTCCTATAAGGTGTTTCGATCAGTATCTGTGTCTGCTTCAGCTGGGCAGAAACCTTCTCCAGGGTCTTGAGCTTGCTGCGTCTGTCGTCTGTCTTGGCGGGAATGTATCCGCAGAAGGCAAAAGACTGGCCGTTAAGTCCAGATGCCATAAGCGCAAGCATGAGGGATGACGGTCCCACTGCAGGCACAACCTCGATTCCATGCCTGTGGGCCAACGCGACCAATTGCGCGCCAGGATCAGCCACAGCCGGAAGACCGGCTTCAGATATCAGCGCGACATCATTGTCTCCCTCGAACAGCTTCAGATATCCTTCTATGGTAGCCTGATCTGTGTGCTCGTTCAGCTCGAAGAACTGAAGTTCTCCTATCTTGCCTTTAAGGCCTGCTTTGGACAGGTATCGTCTTGCTGTACGCACCTCTTCCACAACAAATGTCCTGAACCCAGCCAGAGACTCCAGAACAGGTCCGGGAATCACCTCGGCAGGATCATTTTCTCCAAGCGGAGACGGTATAAGATAAAGTTTTCCCATGTTACTCTGTAATCTTGATCTCGACGCGCTCACCGTCAATCATGGCCTGCTCCTCGGCCTGTTTTGCCTCCTGCCTCTTCTTCTTGCTTGAGAAGATGTTCTTGAGGAACTGCCTGAAGGAGTTGAACTCGGTCTGATATGTAAGACCGACTCCGTTTCTCTGCGAATTGTCGAGATAGTTTGTATATGAGTCAGCCGAGTGAGAGAACAGGTTCAGACGGAACGAACCCGCTCTGTTCAGCTTGATTTCTATGTCAATGTCGCCGACCACATCCGTCTCGCCTCCGGAACTGTATTGCTTGTTGCCCACGCTTCCGTTCACGGATACTCTGTTGTTGAACATCTGCGTGGAAACGGCCACGTCAAAGACGTCGTTTCCTTTTTCGTTCGGCTGGTAGTTAAGTCCCAGGTCTACCGGAATGTTCAGTTTCTGCAGGATGTTGCTCAGCTGTCCCGCCATCACTTCGCTCACACTTGAATAGAGCATGTTCGAATTGTTGAAGATACCTGACTGCTCGTCCGGAAGGAACCTGTTGTATAAAAGGATCGAAAGGAACTGCTTCTGGACCTTGTCCTCCGTGCTGAGTGCACTCTCAACCCTGGATTTGATTGTAGGGTCTATGTCTGGAATCTCAATAGAGAATCCGAGTCTCGGGTTTGCCAGCTTGTCCGTGATCTTGATTCCACACTCGATCGAACGTCGGTTTCCTACAGATGTGGTGTCGGCAATGAGGGTGGAAAGTGATGCCTTTGTCTTGTAGAGCGCATCGATGTCCAGTGTGCTCTCAAGGATGTCGCCGTTGAATGTCACTGAACTTCCGTCCTGGATCTCGAAGTCCCTGCTGACAAGTCCCAATGCCACGAATTTGTAATTACCTCCGGTCAGAGTGTAGTCTCCGTTGATGGTGAATATGTCTTCACCGGCAACAAGATCGAGCGTTCCGTTACCGTTTCCGGAAAGCACATGTCCTGATGCCTTGTCGATCTCCACGAATGCTGTCACGTCAGGGTTTGCGTTGATGTGGAGGTTTACGAGGAACTCATTGGCTGATGTGTTCTTCTTCTCCATCCTGCTTCGCATGATCTCGTATGGATCTATGAACACCTCCTGCTCTATCTTGGTGAACTTGAGCAGGTTCGAACTTCCTGAAGTTGTTGGGGACGCTATCGGGATATGCAGTTCTCCTGTCTTTGCTGTAACTGCGTCCACGGTCATTTCAAGTGATTTTACAGGACCCTTGATGGCCACCTGTCCGGTTCCGAACACATTGCCATAGAACACTTCGCTCTGCTTGTCGGTCAGATTGATTCCTTCGATTTCGTTGACCCTGATCCTTGTGTCGAAACTGATGTCCTTGAAGTTGTTCCAGTTTATGCTGCCTGAAACAGTACCTGTACCGGTATATCTGTCCCTTATTCTGATGTCGTCGAAGTAAACACCCGTGTCGTCGATATGGAATTCTCCGTCCGCATAGTAAGGCACATTGGTATATGCCACCTGCAGAAGACCTTCTTCGAGTATGGTTCCATTACTTGTCACTGAGAGGGCATCTATAGGTCCGTCCACGCTTATGTCACCTGAAATGTAACCTCCGAGATTGCTGAATATCTCCTGGAGGAACGGTTCGGCATAACCGACATGCAGCCTGTTGAGTGAGGCGGTCGCTTCAAGTGCACGGTTCTTAGGGGTGTACTTTCCGAAGGCGTTTATGTTGCTGTGTCCGGACAGTTCGTTGCGTGCTGTGAGCTCGAACTGCTCGAACGCCTCATCCCAGCGGCTTCCGATGGTGACAACTCCCATAGGCATGCCCGCAAGGTAGGTCGAGTCGCAGATCATGTCAGCGAGCAGACCCTTGCTGCTGAGTGGGGATGTGAGCTGTGCCTGTCCTGTGACGGCTCCTCTGATGCCGAAGTCGGTTTTCAGAAGATGGTTTATGACTGATATGTCAAATCGATCAAGTTCCAGTGAGAGTGTGTCCTTCCGGGTCTTGGATACCTTTCCGTGAAGGCTGATCCTCTGGTCGTCGCTGAGGAATTCCACTGACGACACATCGATGCCGTCCGGCAGTACCTTCATATGTGACGGCTGGATCCTCCATTCCCTTGAGTTCAGATAGATCATTGACGGCAGGATGTTCACATCCATTGTGATGTCTGAACCGGTGCGCTCGAGGTCTCCATGCACGAAGAACTCGCCTCTGTTCTCCAGCTCGCCCTGATTGTCATAGGAGTAGCCGATACCGATGTGGTCGTCGTCAGCCAATATTCTGAACGAGTTGTCGTTTACCTTCATGGTGGCGATCTCTATCTCCTCACTATACAGCTCTCCGGTCACATTGCCGTCATTGTTGTTGAAGTTGAATGTGAGGTCTTTGAGATACTGTGATCGGTATGCCACCCTTTGCGAGTTGAGGGCTCCGGTAAGCCTTCCCTTGTCATTGATTCTTGCACTTATGGTGGTGTTGTCCGCAATGTAAAGTCCCGGATACAGGAAGTCAAGAAGATCCTGCATCTTTTCTAGTTCAAAGTCAAGGCTGTATCTGTTGCCGTTCCATGTGTATTGCGGATCTGAGAACAATGACGGCAGCTCCCTGCGGAGAGTGATGTTTCCGAGATCCTTGATGAAGTCTGTGACAGGGGCCGTTCCCGTGAATGTTCCATTGGCGAATGCGGACTTGAGCCACATCCTGTATGTGTCGTTCTTGCTTATGGATGTGAGCTTTATCTGACCTATGTCTGAACGCCTGTCGCTGTTTTCTACGATGAGGTTGTCCACGCTGATGTCACCGTAGATGTCTCCTCTCTTTGTGCGTCTGAAGTCGGCGGATGTCCTGAAGCTGATGTCAGACTTGCCTCTTGTGTCTATGTTCATGGCATTCAGGTCAGCATGTCCCACGATTGCGTAGAACTTGTAGAACGTGTTCTGTGTCCTTGGAGACAGTCCGAGGCGTCCGTGGAACATGAAGTTCAGGTTTGGATCGTTACATGTGATCCTTCCGTCGAAAGCGTCTTTCGACAGCGTTCCTGATGCGGAGATGTTGCTGTAGTCATATCCGTGGATGTGCAGCCTGCTCACGTTCAGAGAGTCAATCGCTGCGCTGAGCGCCTCCTCGCCGTTGGCGAGTTTCGCCTGTACGCTGGCCTTCATTGTGGTTTCGCCCAGGATGTCCTGACCGATGATCTTTCCTATGTTCAGGTCTTGGGTCGATACATTTCCGGCTATGCCGATCTGTCTTGTGCTGTCAATTATGTTGTCGAGCCTTATGTCGCCGTGCACATGTCCTGCTGTGGACCTGATGTCGGACCTTATGGCCAGGTTGTTCAGTAGTCCTTTTGCGTTTGCGTTTATCCTGAAGGATGTTCTTGGGGCAATGTCGCTGAGATCAAGACTTCCTTCGTGCATCCATTGCGATACGAAGTGACTCAGTCCGGCGCTTGTGATCGTGAAGTTCTCGATCTTGGCATCGATGGTGGTTTTCTCGATCTCGGGGATCCCCGACATGCGTCCGGTAATCGTTCCCTCGAACCCTCCGGCCTTCGATGAGACCTGCATGGCCTTTACGGTAAAGTCGTCCACGGTACCTTCAAAGCCTCCTGACCTGATGGCCAGAATCAGTCTGTTGTTATCCAGTGTCGGCGCGAAGTAGGAGATTGTGCGGAAGTCAACGAGGCTTTCCTTGATCTTCGCATCCATTCTGACTTCTGCTATGTAGTCCTTGAATGCCTCGACACTGTCATATGTCATCATGTACAGAGGGATGTTCAATTCAGACCATGGATCATGCAGGGTCAGGTCCTTGACAATGCTCTTGCCGTTGCCGACCTTGGCGCTTCCGCTGATCCTGTGGCATACATAGCCGGATTTCTCCTCGAAGGACAGGCTTTCCAGGTTTCCGGACATGACCCTTCCCTTGAACTGAAGTTCCCTGGCATGGATGTCGATGTCAGAGATGTCCAGGTCGTTCCAGTTGATGCCTCCTCTGTATGGCGTCTTTTCCGAAGAGTAGTTCTTCATCCTGAAGTTGAATCCGTTGATCTCGACCTTGCGGATATGGAAGATCTCCTTGTCGCTCTCCTTTCTGGTCTCAGGCTTCTTGATGCCGAATATCCTTGAAAGGTTGTTATATTTTTTCGGATTCCCGTTGATCCCGTCTTCCAGCACGAGGTTCATCTGGGCATTGGATATCGTTGCCTTGTCAAGGTGGAGTCCGTTCTCGCTCCTGAGCCCCTTCAGTGTGAATTTGGCAATGATGTATTCTGCCCTGAAGAAAGTGTCGATCTGTGTCGAGGTGGAGTCGAGAGGGTCGCTCACAGGGGACTTGTCTATGATCGTGATGTTCTTGAGTACGAGAGTCGTGAACGGCTTGAAATGGATCTTTTCGAAAGTAACCTCGCCATCAAGTCTTTCGGAGAGTGCTCTGACGGCTTTGTCTGCAATGCGTGTCTGCACTCCAGGAGTCTGGATTGCCAGTGCGATTGCCAGCAGTGACACGGTTACTGCGACCAGTGTCAGCCAAAATATTTTCAGAGCCTTTTTGATATCGTTGATGTTTTGATTGTCCAACTTGCAAAAATAGTAAAAATATCGGAGAAAATCCGTATTTTTGCACCCGGATATGCAAAGCATATAGCATACCATACGATTTTTATGGCAGATATTATACTTGGAATAGAATCATCATGTGACGACACATCCGCGGCGGTCATCAAGGACGGCTACATGTTGTCCAATGTCCTGGCCAGCCAGGATGTTCATAAGGCATATGGCGGAGTTATCCCTGAATTGGCCTCCAGAGCCCATCAGGTCAATATAGTACCGGTTGTAAGTGAGGCGATTACACGTGCCGGCATCAAGCCGGAAGACATCACGGCCATAGCGTTTACGCGTGGCCCCGGTCTCCTGGGCTCGCTCCTCGTGGGAACTTCATTTGCAAAGGGACTGGCCATGTCACTGAACAAGCCTCTGGTGGAGGTGAATCATCTTCAGGGACATATCCTGGCGAATTTCATCAAGCAGTATGACGGTGACAACCGCCAGCCTGAGTTCCCTTACCTGTGCCTTCTTGTTTCAGGAGGAAACTCGCAGATTGTGCGCGTCAACAGTCCTCTTGAGTACGAGATCCTTGGACAGACCATAGATGACGCTGTCGGTGAGGCCTTCGACAAGTGTTCCAAGATGATGGGACTCGGCTATCCTGGCGGCCCGATTGTAGACAGGCTTGCAAAGGAAGGTGATCCGTTGAAATACAAGTTCTCAAAGCCGCATATTCCTGGATTTGACTACAGTTTCAGCGGCATCAAGACATCTCTCCTTTACTTTGTCCGTGACCATATGGCTGAAGATCCCGAGTTTATGGAAAAGAATAAGGCAGACATCTGCGCAAGTTTCCAGAAGGCATTGATAGACATTCTGATGGATAAGTTGATCAAGGCGGCGAAACATACTGGTATCAAGCAGATTACGATAGGTGGAGGTGTCTCTGCAAACAGCGGTCTGCGTGCCCGTATCGAAGAGGAGGGACGCAAGAGAGGGTGGACCACATTCCTGCCTGAGTTCAAGTTCACAACCGACAATGCGGCCATGATCGCCATTGCCGGATGGTTCCATTATATGAACGGCGAACGCGCCAGCCTCGACGTCGCGCCAGTAAGCCGTCTCGCAGAATTTTAATTACACTATGAAAGAAATAGAAGTAACTTGTAAACTTGGCAAAGACCTCACAGCCGACGAGATCCAGACAGCCGCAGTGAAGGCCCTCGGAGTCTCGCCGAAGATGAAGTCACAGCTTAAATACCGTATTGTGCGCCGTTCCATCGATGCGCGTAATGATATCCTTTACCGTTACCGTGTGGAGGTCTGCAAACCGGATGAGGAACTGGCTGAATATGTTCTCGAGGACTATAAGGATGTATCTTCAGCAGAGCCTGTAATCATTATCGGAGCAGGTCCTGCAGGCATGTTTGCCGCCCTTAAGCTTCTGATGCGTGGCTTCAGGCCGATCATCCTTGAAAGGGGTAAGGATGTCCACGCCCGCAAGTTCGACATGGCAAAGCTTTCAACCGAGGGTGTCGTGAATCCGGACTCCAACTTCTGTTTCGGTGAGGGAGGAGCAGGCACATTCTCTGACGGAAAGCTCTATACCCGCTCTTCAAAGAGGGGAGATATCCGTGAAGTGCTGCACCAGCTCGTGCGCTTCGGTGCAGACCCTTCGATCCTGATCGACGCCCACCCGCATATCGGCAGCGACAAGCTTCCGATCGTCGTGGAAAACATCCGCAAGTGCATCATTGAGCACGGTGGAGAATACCATTTCGACTCGCGCGTGACTGACATAGTGAAGCGTGGTGACGGCCAGTTCGATGTTGAAGTCGGCACTTCAGTCTACACTTCCCGCAAGGTGATCCTCGCTACAGGTCACTCGGCCCGTGACATCTATGAGATGTTTGACCGCAAGGGCTGGGAACTCCAGGCAAAGGGTTTTGCCCTCGGAGTGCGTGTGGAGCATCCTCAGTCTCTGATCAATAAGATCCAGTATCACGGAAAGTATCAGCCATACATGCCGACAGCAGAGTATTCGTTTGTCACTCAGGTACTTGATAGGGGAGTCTTCTCTTTCTGCATGTGTCCTGGCGGCGTCCTCGTTCCGGCAGCAACAGCCTCTGGCGAACTTGTCCTGAACGGTATGTCCAACTCCCAGCGAAACTCGAAGTGGGCAAACTCCGGAGTTGTGGTGCAGATCGAGCCTGAAGACTTTCCGGAGTACTCTCAGTACGGAGCACTTGCCCTTCTTAGATTCCAGCAGGACATCGAGAAGAAGATGTTTGACTACACAGGATCGCTCAAGGCTCCTGCCCAGCGTATGATGGACTTCTGCCGTAGGGTTCCTTCGGCAAATCTCCCAAAGACATCATACCATCCGGGAGCGGAGAATGCCCCTCTGCATGAACTCCTTCCTGAGCATGTTTCGCTGCGCTTGAAGTACGCCTTTCCGGAGATCGGCAACAAGAAGATGCATGGTTACTATACAAATGATGCCCTTCTCCTCGGTGTAGAGTCACGCACATCCTCGCCGGTCCGCATACCGCGTGATCCCGAGACCCTCGAGCACGTACAGGTCGCCGGCCTCTACCCATGCGGCGAAGGTGCCGGCTATGCCGGAGGCATCGTATCCTCCGCCCTCGACGGCATCAACTGTGCCGCCAAAATCTAGCTGGCGCTCAACTCATTGATCGCCAGCGTGTTATAAAAACCTCGTGCCGCCAAAGGGGAGCACGCGGTTAGTGTAAACGATTGAATGATAAAAGATTATGCGCCAGGTTGTTTTAGCGTTTTTTATGATTATGTCTGCGATATGCCTTAAGGCACAGGAGCAGACGCTCAGGGTGGATTACATGTTCTCCGGAACGGACAAGTCAGTCGAGATCTCTCTTGATGAGATGTCTCGGTTCGATGGTTGGGCAGGTCGCAGGACTAATTTGACAGAGGTGCCTGTAAGGGGCAACGGTCAGATCTGCATGACGGACGTGCAGACAGGGGATACGCTGTACCGCATGTCGTTCTCGACACTTTTCCAGGAGTGGCAGACCACCGAGGAGGCGACCAAGGTGCGCAAGTCGTTCGAGAATGTCTTCCTCCTGCCGATGCCGACAACCAAGGCGAAGGTCAATGTCCATCTTTACGATTTCTTCGGAAACATAGTCGCTTCGCTCAATCATATTGTGGATCCTTCGGATATCCTGATCCGTCATTTGACTCCGCAGGCCCCTGAGCATAGATACCTTCTCAAGAGCGGAACGCCACAGGATAAGATCGATGTTGCAATCGTGGCTGAAGGCTATACTGCAGAGGAAATGGACATGTTTTATGCGGACGCGCAGACCGCTATGGAGGCCATCCTCAAGCATGAGCCGTTCGGTCAGTATAAGGACAGGTTCAACTTCGTGGCGGTTGCATTGGAATCGCAGGACAGCGGCGTAAGCGTGCCGGGAGAAGGGGAGTGGAAGGACACTGCACTCAAGGCCCATTTCAACACCTTCTACATGGACCGCTATCTGACAACACTCCGCCTGAAGAATATGCATGACAAACTTTGTGGAGTGCCATATGAGCACATTGTAATCCTCGCAAATACAGACACTTACGGTGGTGGCGGAATCTATAATTCATATACTCTTACAACAGCGCATCATCCTGCTTTCAAACCAGTCGTTGTGCATGAATTCGGCCATAGTTTCGCCGGTCTTGCTGATGAGTATTACTATGATGACCAGTATGTGGAGTACTACTATCCGGGCACCGAGCCATGGGAGCAGAACATCACAACTCTTGCTGATTTCGAATCGAAGTGGAAGGACATGCTTGAAGCAGGTGAGGCTGAACTTCATGAGGGTGCCGGCTATCAGTCAAAGGGTGTATACAGACCGGCAAAGGACTGCCGTATGCATACAAACAGACCGGACAGTTTCTGCCCTGTCTGCCAGCGCGCCATCGCACGTATTATAGAATTCTATAAGTAAATTACATCATCACTTATAGCGTTGATTATTAGCGTTTTAACTATAAATGCCTGCGGCGAAAAGCTGCAGGCATTTATAGTTAATATGTTGAAATATAATGGGATAGGTGCTGACGGTATTCTAGTACTCTATGGTAAATACCACAAAGGTACGTGGTCCTATACTGGTGGTCAGTGTGTTCTTGTACCATGATGATGGTTCAATGACAGATGTCACCGGCACTATTGCATTCGGATTCTCAAGTGTGTTTTCTGCATATGGGTCGTCCGAATGCAGAATAGTGCATGTCACAGGACAATCCAGTGTCTCCTT
>JAEIGA010010546.1_pt1 | contig 14009 bp, 20 predicted proteins | sample 9270691 | NCBI WGS metagenome assembly JAEIGA01 (sample SAMN17057246, study PRJNA624740) | gut metagenome | biome: biome; isolation source: fecal sample | host: Bos grunniens | place: China: Xizang | collected 2019 | reverse complement strand
GATAATTCATGACAACCTGCGGATGTCATTGCGGCACGAAACAAGGTCGCATATTTGATTGACTGCAAGGACTGCTCCGCCAAGGGATTTGACCTGCGGAGAGTTGAGGACAATCAGATTACTGCGATGCAGTTGTGGGAGGAATGCGGAAACGGACAAGGATGGTTTGCTCTCAAAGTAGAGGGTGAGATTTATATGGTTCCCTACATATGTGTAATGGCTTATAAAAATCTCCGATCCTCGATATCCTTTGCTGAAATCCGTGAAATCGCCAAACCTCTTGAAAAGTGGGTGAAGCGATGCAAATAAGAATCAGCAACAATATCACGATTTCAAACCCATCCCCGGAGATTATCACTTGGTGTCAAAACAATTTGAAGCTCTCGAATCCTGAGTACGCCAAGAAAGCACGAATGGGATTTTGGCTCGGTAACACACCTCAGTATCTCTACCTCTATGAGATCCATGGTGGTGATTTGGTAATACCTTACGGATGTCTCAAAGAGATTGCTTCCTTAATAAAAGGAGCGGTCATACAGAGCGATTTTAAGCCCTCTGTGAGCATCGATTACGGAGACCCCATTCCTCTTTATCCATACCAAGAAATAGCCGTAGAGCAAGCGAAAAGTGGCTTGTACGGAATCCTACAGAGCAAGGCGGGAAGTGGTAAGACCCAAATGGGAATTGCACTCATCCGAGAGTACGGCAAACGTGCCTTGTGGCTCTGTCACACACTCGACCTCGTAAACCAAAGCAAGGAACGAGCTGAGCGGTATATGGACAAGTCCCTTATCGGCAAAATAACCGAGGGGAAAGTCAATATCGGCAAAGGAGTCACCTTTGCTACCATTCAAACGATGAGCAAGCTCGACCTCACTCAGTACCGAGATATGTGGGATGTCATCATTGTGGACGAGTGTCACCGAGTCGCAGGAACACCTACGGCAATGACACAGTTCTCAAAGGTGCTGAACAGTCTATCGGCTCGGCACAAGTACGGTCTGTCGGCTACAGTCCATCGCTCGGATGGAATGATTGTAGCAACCTATGCTCTCCTCGGAAACGTAGTCTACACAGTACCCGATGAAGCCGTAGCAGACAAAGTAATGCGAGTAGGCATCAAGCCTATCGGCACTGGTGTTCCCATCAGCAGAGATTGTCTCAATACAGATGGTACGCTGAACTACGCCAAATTGATTAACTATCTTTGCGAAAATTGGGATAGAAACCAATTGATACACGATGCAATATTTAATGAACGAAATCATTCTTGTTTAATTCTTTCAGATCGTTTGGAACATCTTGAAAATCTTATGGGATTACTCCCACCTACAATGAAACCCTATGCCGTAATGATAAGCGGAAAAATGACCTCTAAAAAGGGCAAAGCCGAAAGGGAACAAGCCCTTGAGGATATGCGAACAGGTAAGAAAAAATACCTCTTTGCTACATACAGTTTGGCTAAGGAGGGATTGGACATCCCTTGCTTGGAGCGGTTGTTCATGGTTACTCCCCAAAAGGATTACGCTGTCATCACTCAAAGCATAGGTCGAATCGCAAGAGTCCGAGAGGGCAAAGCAGACCCTATCTGCTACGATTTTGTGGACAACATCGGCTATCTCCAAAAGAGTTTCAAAAAGCGGTGTACCACTTATAAGAAAAATGATTGTTATTTTATAACGGAGAATTAGTAATGGCTATAAAAATCTTAATAGGCGGCTCCCCATGCACCTATTGGAGTATCGCACAGAAAAACAACCGAGAAACCGAAGCGAGCGGAATGGGATGGGAGTTGTTCAAAAACTACCTCATTGCAAAAGAAAAATTCAAGCCCGATTTCTTCTTGTACGAAAACAACAAATCGGCAGCGCAGGCAATTAAAGACCAAATCGCAGACTCGCTCCGAGTGGTTGGACGAGTTGTTAGGAGGTGACTGAGTGGCAGAGCAAAAGATCATCACACCTAACTACGAGTGGTACACCTACGATGTGGAAGTTTTTATGTATGACTTCATAGTCGTATTCAAAAACAAGCGCACGAAAGAGTATGCGATATTCCACAACGACAATGCCGGGGTTAGAGATTTCATCCTCGAAACTGGCATCTACTGCGGATTTAACACCAAAGACTACGACCAATACATCATCAAGGCGATCTGCAACGGATTTAGCCCCGAAGAACTCAAGCAAGTCAACGATTGGATGATACATACTGACGGTCAGGGATGGGAGTGTCCGTTCCTACAGAATGTATTTTATCGGTTTAATAATGTTGATATTCGAGACGATGTGCAAAAGGGTCTATCCCTAAAAGCAATCGAAGGACACCTCTTTATGTCGGTTGAGGAGTGCGATATTCCATTCGACATTGCTCGCCCACTAACCCCCGAAGAAGTCCAAAAGGTCATCAAATACTGTATTCACGATGTGGATGCCGCGGACGAACTGACCGATGTTCGTTTCGATTACTTGCGAACAAAGCGAAACCTTGGTCTGCGAGCGAATATTGATGAGGTCAAAGCTCTTTCCTCCACCAACGCAAAATTGACCGCTATGATGCTCGGTGCGGTCAAGCGTGAGTGGAACGATGGTAGAGATTATGTATATCCACCAAACCTCGACCTATCAGTTATACCTAAGCCTATCTTGGATTTCTTTGAGACCATCCACGATAAGAGCATTCCCGATGATAAGTTATTCGATACCTCATTCATCATCGACATTGGGGAAATGCCCTGTAAATTCGCTTGGGGTGGGGTACACGGTAGTTTGACCTGCTATTTCGAGGAAGCCACCGAGGAACGAGTTATCCAAAACCGAGATGTCTCCTCACTGTACCCCTCGATCATTGAGATGTATAACTACCTCTCACGAAATGTTCCCGATCCCGAGCTGTTCTACGCTATCCGTAAGGACAGAATACACGCAAAGCACATCGGTGATAAGCAGACAGCCAACGATCTGAAACTGCCACTCAACACCGTGTCGGGGGCGCAGGAGAACAGATACAACGACCTGTATGATCCTCTACCTACTCGGTCGTTGCGTATCTCAGGGCAGTTGTTTCTTACGATGCTGACGATGCAGTTGCTAAACGCTTGTAAGACGATCAAGCTCCTCAACCTCAATACCGATGGTCTTATGTACTCGGTTGATAAATCGGAGTTGCATATCGTAGACGAGATCGCATCCGCTTGGGAGAAGCGGACAGGCTTTGAGTTAGAGACAGACGATATTCAAAAGGTATGGATAAAGGATGTCAACAGCCTACTCCTGATTAAGACCGATGGCAAGGTTAAGACCGTTGGTGGCTACCTCAATTACGGTGTCTCCGTAAAGGGAGCGTGGTCTATCAATAATAACGCTATCATCGTCAAAAAGGCTATGATTGACTATTTCGTAAAAGGCATCCCGGTAGAGACCACCATCGAGGAATCCACCGACATCTTTGATTTCCAAATCATAGCAAAAGCAGGTACGAAATACCGAGAAGCGTATCACCTCGTAGACGGTGTTCAAGTACCTGTTCAGAAGGTCAACCGAGTTTACGCTACCGCAGACGAGCGGTACGGCAAGCTGTTCAAAGTCAAAGCGGAAAATGATGCTACCGCTAAAATCGAAATGCTCCCGGAGCATTGTATCATAGATAACGATAACCATCTCACGATAGATGCGGTTGATAAGACATTCTACATCGAGATGGCTCGTAAAAGAATAAATGATTTTTTAGGCATAAAGCCTGAGAAAAATAAAAGGAGGACACCAAATATGGCAACCACAGCAACCAAAGACAAGGCACTCAACGTTTACTCGAAACTGCTCAAAGCAAGAGCAATGTTTCTTGGATCGGACGCAAAAAAGACCGGGAAGAATATGCAGCTCGCATTTAAGTATTTTGAGTTAGATGACATCGTACCTGTCGCAACACAAATCTTTGAGGAAGTCGGATTGATTTCACTCGTGAACTTCACTCCCGACCTCGCAACAATGACGATAGTGAATGTTGATAATAGTGAGGACAATATCATATTCTCAACACCTTTCATTCAGTTATCACCTATCGTCAGCAACGCAGGTAAACAAGCTACAAACGAGATGCAGGCGTTAGGTTCTTCAATTACCTATATGAGAAGATACCTCTATATGATCGCTCTCGACATCTGCGAGCCTGACAATATCGAGCCTACTATTAGTGGCACACCTAATACACCTATTACACCTGCTCCAGCTGTTACACCCACTACTCCACCGACACCTGATGTGAAATCTACTATTCCTGTAGTAAAACAGGACAAACCTCTCACCAACGGTAACAGTAATGCTTCCGATACTCAGATTAGACAGTTGAAAGACTTGCTTAGCAAGCTCAGGGAAAAAGACCCATCTAAGGAAGATATGATTGCTCAGATTGCTATACAGACACAAGGCTTTACTGTTATCTCTAAGACCGATTGCGAAACACTCGTCATCGAGATCGGCAAGATGCTGAACAAGGAGGGTGAGTAATATGTATATAAATCCGTTTTGGTTAGGTGTGATTACTACTGTTCTCGTTGAAATAGTAGGATTTATGATATTCGCTATTATAGCTGCTATCAAAGGAGGTAAAAAGTAATGAATGAATACAACAAAATAGAAACCATTTACGAGAGAGATATGGATGGTTCTAAGAAACTCATAGAGGGTAAATTTCGTAACGAAAGTGTAAAATATCTCGCAAACAACGAGTGGGAATTCACAGAAAAAATTGATGGTACGAATATTCGTATCTATTGGGATGGTCATAAAATTACTTTTGCAGGTCGCACAGATAGAGCAAACATTCCCGCTCACCTTGTAAACAAGCTCAATGAAATCTTCCTTAACGAAGAAACCGAGCAGTTGTTTGAACAGAAATTCGGTGAAATGGAAGTAATTCTATTTGGAGAAGGATATGGAGCGAAGATACAGAACGGTGGAGATTATCGTTCAGATGTTGGTTTCATTCTGTTCGATGTGCTTATAGGTAATAATTACCAAAGTCGCAAATCAGTTGAAGATATAGCAAAGGCTTTCGCTCTTGAAATCGTACCTATCGTGCTGTGCGGTACTATTCAAGAAGCCGTTGATTTTATCAAGACCTACCCTAATTCCACAATAGGTAAAGCTAAGATGGAGGGAGTGGTTGGTAGACCCAAAGTCGAACTACAGGACAGATGTGGTCATCGTCTTATAGTTAAAATTAAATGCAGAGATTTTGAGGTGTAATGATGAAAGAGATTAAATGGAATGGTACAACCATCACAACGGCTGTACCTGCAAAACCTAAGAAAATCACAGGTACTCACTTCGCTACTGTACTCGGTGTTAACCCATACTCTACACCATTTGAAGCATGGTGTAGATGCACTCGAACATACGAGAAACCTTTTGAGGGCAACAAGTACACCAATGCGGGTCAGGTCATCGAACCTAAAGTGTTCGAGTTCCTCCGTAAGTCTATGGGATTTGGTAACAGAGTGGTTACCCCCGAGGATGTCTACGGAAAAGACCATTTCAAAAAGACTTGGGGTGACTTCTATCCCAATGTCGCAATCTTTGGTGGTATGTGGGACGCACTCATCACTGGAGATGACGGCAAGCCCGAGTACGTAGTCGAAATCAAGACCGTTCAGGTCGATGGTCGGAGCGGTTCTCTTGAGGACAGATGGAAAGACGGAGAAGCTCCTCACTATCAAGCATTGCAAGCGGCTTTGTATGCACATCTGCTCGGTATCGACAAGGTACTGATGGTAGCCGTAGCACTCGAAGATAAAAAGGGTGATTACGAACACCCCGAACAAGTCATTCCGTCCTATGCGAATGAGAATGTCTACACAGATGAGTTCAAGGTCTCGGAGCGTTATCCAAATTTTGACCTCTACATCGAACAAGCCACGGCTTGGTGGAACACCTATGTGGTCAATGGCGTCAGCCCTGAGTTCGATGAGAAAAAGGATGCTGAAATCCTCAAGGCTCTCCGTACCAACACTCTCAATCCTGAGTCCGACATCTCCGCCATCGTTGCGGAAGCAGAACAGTTGACTGCCGAAATCGAGCAAGTCACTGCTACTGTAGCCGATAAGGAAAAGAGACTCAAGGTACTCACCGAGCAAATCAAAAAGTACGCACTCGACCAGTTCCGTGACGGTGACACGAAGGTATCCGTTCCCGGTCAGCGTATTGAGTTCGTACTCTCCAAATCCGAAACAACGGAACTCGATAAAGATGCTCTTAAAGCCGATGGGCTGTGGGAGAAATATAACAAATCTAAAACAAATTATCGTCTTACAAAGACGGCTATTAAGGAGGACAAATAATTATGGCTATTATTCCTATGACAAGTGGTTTCACCGTATGCCCCAAGGGGGTTCAAGTATTCCGTATCTACAAGGTAGATTACAATGAGGAGTTCGGTAAGTTGGTCGTACACCTCGTAAATGCACAGGGTATCACCATTCAGGACAGATACTCCCTCATGAATCAGGATGGATCTATCAACGAAAAGGCTTGCAATGCGTTCTCGTTCTTCGCAAAGACCGCTCTCAATGACTTCTCCCTCGAAGCGGTAGACCCCGTGATGCTCGTGGATCGTTACATCAAGTCCGATGTTACTCACACTGTTCAGCCCAACAAGAACGATCCCACCAAGACCGTCACCTTTGCAAACCTCGGTGACAAGTGGGTGGCAGATGGTTTTGAAACCACTCCCGTACCCAAGGCACTCACTCTCGGTAAGGAAACCGCAGCCCCTGCTCCAGCACCCATGGCTCAGCCTACTGCACCTGCCACTGGTCTTGACCTCAACGCATTGCTCGGTAATTAAAAAGTAAAGAGTGCTGAGAGGGCGATAATCGCTCTCTCAGTACCTCAAAATATTGGAGGATATATGGAAATACTCGATAGCGGAACGCGCAGACAATTTGAGTCAGGAGCTGTCCGAGATGTTGCCGAGGGTAAAGGTCGAATGGACTTGTTACCGTGGGCGGCTATCATCGAAGTTGCAAAGCACTGTGAGAATGGTGCCAAAAAGTATGGTGAGCATAACGTGGATAAAGGTTTGCCCACTCATTCGTTCTGTGACTCAGCCGCTCGACACTTGGCAAAATACCTTGATGGATGGGTGGACGAACCGCACCTCTTGGCGGCGGCTTGGAATTTACTTTGGGCAATCCAAATGGAAATCAAGCACCCTGAAATGGTAGACACGCCTTTTGTACAAAATAACAACAAAGGAGATAAGTGAATAATTATGCAAGTAACATTGGTGCAATCAACACCGAATCCGATTGAGACAATCGCTCAAATCGCATCTATCTGTTACGACAGCGATCCCAAAGATCCTATGCAGTTGGTAAAGCATCTGTACCGCAACGGTCATCACAGTGTGTTTGAGCATATCTACTTCACATTCAAAATCGAGGGCATCTCTCGTGCTTGTTCTCATCAGCTTGTAAGACACCGCCATTGCTCCTTTACGCAGAGAAGTCAGCGTTATTGCTCTGAAGATGGCTTTGAATATGTGACACCGACATCAATCACCGAGGGAGCTTTCACGGGTAGTTATGATTTTCGTATGTTCGATGCGAACAAATACTACGGGGTGTTACAGCAAGAAGGTGTACCCAATGAGGATGCTCGTATGGTACTCCCTAACGCCTGTGCAACCTCGCTCTATCTCTCGTGCAATCTGAGAGAACTTATCCACATTACCAACGAAAGATTGTGTACAAGAGCGCAATGGGAGATCCGAGACCTCGTGAAAGCGATGGTCGCACTCGTAGACCCTGAGTTGCGGTTCATGCTCGTGCCTAAGTGCAAGAGCGGCAGAATCATCTGTCACTCACCTTGCGGTAAGGTGGAGTCAAAATGAGAATCAAATCTTACAATGGTAAAGTGTACGGAGCGGAACTGACCGCCGCCGAGAGAAGGGCGATGAACATTGAAATCAACCGACAATTACTCAAGCGAGATGAACAGTATCAAGCCGACATCGATGCTATGGTGCTGTACGCCCTGATGATTCACAAAGGGTGGAAAAAGAAAAGGCTCCGTAAATTTTGGGATGATTTCAACATTATCCATGCAGAACTCCGTAAATTCTACGAGATGGAAGCGGATGGTGACAACGAATGGCTTGCTCATCATAAGCTGAAAGAAATCGGTGTTGATATACACCAATGGTATAAGGAGGAACAATTGAAGTGAATAGACCCTTTTATTCCGAATATGTAAGACACGCCCTGCGGTTCTACACTCGCAACCTGTCTCTACATAACTTTAAAAGCGAAGTAGATAAATATAACTGGTATGCTTGTGCGAACACCATCAAGGGCTACTCCGATAGAGACCGTGACATCCTCGTTGCGGTCTATAGTGGCTACGATACTCTCGCAGATAACGTCTACGAAACCGCAAAGAAATATAGCATGGATCAAGCTATTATTTGGGATTTGATGAAAGAATTTGAGCGTAAAATCGCTCGGAAAAGAGGTTTGTTATGAGACCGCTTGACTTGACAGGTCGTTCTTTCGGTAGGTTGACCGTGATTAGGCAAAGTGGTACTAAACACAACCTTATTTTATGGGAATGTAAATGCGAGTGTGGTAACACTTGTTATGTGATTGGTAAATTATTGTGTAATGGTACTACTAAGAGTTGCGGCTGTTATCGCCGTGAGAACAGTAGGAAAATGTTGACCGAACTTTTGATTACACACGGTCAGTCTCGAAATCGCATTTACACAATTTGGAGAAGTATGCTCTCTCGATGCAACAATCCCAACAATAAATCATTCAAATACTATGGAGGGAAAGGTGTCGAAATTTGCGAAGAATGGTATGATTTCGGAAAATTTTATAAATGGGCAACGAATAATGGTTATGACGAAAGTTTAACGATAGACCGCATTGATGGTAATGGAAACTACTGTCCCGAAAATTGCCGTTGGATTACTCGCTCTGAGCAAAATCGAAATCGACACTTCACAAAAACAAATGTATGAGAAAATACCTTTAGAACTACGAAGCCTAAAACAATGGGTATGTGCTAACAATCAAAGTAAAATGCCAATGAGAGCTTATGAGTTCGCTCCCGCGTCCTCGACCGCTCCTCACACTTGGAGTTCATTCGAGACTGCAAACCATGCCGTTACCATTGGCAGATACGATTACATCGGTTTCGTATTCAACGATAACGGCATTGTGGGAGTAGATATAGACGATGGCTACGATGAGGAAGGATTCCTCACTCCTCTCGCTGCAGACATTATCGGTAAGTGCGGTTCGTACACCGAGAAAAGCAAGAGTGGCAGAGGAGTTCATATCCTCCTCAAAGGTAATTTGCCGTTCAAGGGCAAGAACAACCGCAATGGTGTTGAGATTTACAAGACCGCTCGCTACTTCATTATGACGGGCGATGTGCTTCTCTACGATACCATCATCGACAATCAAGAAGCGATTGACTACATCGTGGATAAGTATTTCCCCGAGATGAGGGAAAGCGAAAATAAGGGCATGGTCCCTAAGATTTATACTCCAATATGGGAAAAGCCGATGATAGACGGCAGAATAAAGCTCCGTCCTGTTTATCCGCTTATCCCGGATGGGTGCAGAAATATCTGCCTAACTTCACTCGCAGGTATGATGCACAATCAAGGCTACAGTCCCCAAGCAATTTATGACGAATTGACATACTGCAACACGGTGGCTTGTGAGCCAATGCTCCCTGATGGTGAGGTTGTTTCCATCGTACATTCCGTTACGAGGTACAAACGATAAAATCACGGAGGTGATACCAATGAAAGTTATTAAAATTGATTTACCGCAGGATATATCTCAGTTAGAGATTCATACTTTTGCAGACGAACACATAGGCGATGAGCAGTGTGACATCAAACGATTACTTGCAAGAATTGAATATGTAAAGAATACACCGAACGCGTATTGCATAATGAATGGTGATATTCTCGACAATGCAACCAAAACGAGTATCGGTGATACCTATACACAAGAGTTCAACCCTATGGAACAGTTACAGAGATCCGTGGAGATATTTGAGCCTATTAAGGACAAGATACTCTGTATCACTCACGGAAACCACGAAAACCGCACCTATAAGAAAGAGGGTATCAACCTTTCCTATCTTATAGCAAGACAGCTCGGTTTGGATGATAGATACTCACCCACATCTGCGGTGTTATTCATCCGTTTCGGCAAAGTGTCTGATGGTCATAAAGAAACAAATGGTAGTGGGAGAGTCAGAAAGATACTCTACACCATTTATGCGCTTCATGGCTCCGGGGGTGGTCGTAAAGAAGGTGCTAAAGCAATTAGACTGGCTGACATGGCAAGCATCATCGATTGCGACATCTATCTGCACAGCCACACCCACTTGCCTATGGTGATGAAACAAGGCTTTCATAGAATAGATGAGCGAAATAGTGCGGTGGCGATGGTCAATAAACTGTTCGTCAATACCGCTTCCAATCTCAATTACGGAGGTTATGGTGAAGCGGCAGAGTTTAAACCCTCAAGCAAAGATACTCCTGTCATCTACCTCAATGGTACTAAAAAAGAATTTAATGCGAGGTTGTAAACTATGCCTGATATAGAATACTATCAATTATCTAACGGTCAGGTCATCGAGGATGCCGATATGTCCGAGATGATGTACCGAATTATGAAACTCAAACCACACACATCCTTTGTGTATTCGTGGGATGACATCGGTATGGCTACGCTCATGAGCGACCTGTATCACAACAACATCCGCTACTGCCCACAGAACGACTGTTGGTATGTATGGGACAAGTGTTGGCAGAAGCAAGGCGAGAACGGTGCCATCTCCGATAAGCTCCAAACACTCCTCAATCTGCTCATCCTCTACTGCATGGAAATCTCCCACGAGGTAGCAGATGATAAGGAAGCCGTGGAGATTATCGACAAGTACCGCAAGTACATCTCCTCTATCCGTAAGTACACTCCGATGCGGAATATTATGGAGGTACTCAAGACGATGGTGCGTATGAGTCTCAAGGATATGGACTCCAATCCCTACCTGCTCAATACCACCACTCTTGCATACGACCTCAGAACTGGTGAGGTCATCCATGACATTGAGCCGTTCAACGTCACGAAGAAAACCACTTGTAGTCTGCCGAACGCATTTACCAAACGCTGTGACCGTTGGTATCAGTTCATCGATGAGATTACTGGTGGAAACAAGGACAAGGCTCAATTCTTGCAGAGGGCTTTGGGCTACTCCATCCTCGGAGTCAATCGTGAGGAGTGTATGTTCATCGCCTATGGTGCTAAGACGAGAAATGGCAAGGGAACCCTTTTCTCCACTATCAGCACCGTACTCGGTGAGGACTACGCAGACTCCGCTCCCCCTGATCTTATCTGTGAGAACAAGTCAGGTCGCACCACGGACTTCAATGCTCCTCAACCCGCTCTCGCAAAGCTCGTGGGTACTCGTGTGGTACGAATGTCCGAGTCTGCGAGAGATGTGCGGTTGGATGCAGCCAGTATGAAAACGATGACCGGGCGTGACACCCTCGTGACCCGTGGCTTGTTCCAAAACTCTTTCAGTTTCGTACCGCAGTTCACCTTGTGGCTCGAAACAAACCATCTCCCGGCGGTGACAGATGACACGGTGTTCACCTCGAATCGTATCTATGTCATCGAGTTCAACGAGCAGTTCACTGCGGGGAAGCAGGACAAGAACCTCAAGGAGTTGTTTGCTCTCCCTGAGAACAGACCTACCATCTTGCAGTGGCTCTTTGATGGCTGTGCTGACTACGTCAAGAACGGACTTTCCGCTCCTGAGTGTATCGTGGAAGCAACGAAGAACTACCGCAAACTGCACGACAGAATCGGTAACTTCCTTGAGGAGAGTTGCGAGGTAGGAGATGATAAGAAGATCCTCCGTGGCGCACTCTACTCCGCATACTCACAGTGGTGTGTCAAGCCTGACAACCGATACAAGCCGATGGGTAGCACCACCTTCTACAACGAGATTGCGATGCGTGGTTACCCCATCAAGCACCGCAACGATGGAACGTATGTCTTTGGTATTGATATCAAAGATGATACCACAGACGGCAAAATCAAATTAACATAGGAGGGAGACTGAATATGCCAAGACCTAAGTTAAACTGGAAACACCCCGGTAGACGAGCCATTGTCGAGCATAAGTGTCCTCGGTGCGGAAAGATATTTGTTGCAGCTCCGTACCATGTGTACAAGCACAATGGTCGGCTGTTCTGTACCTATGGGTGCTACAATGCTCATTTGAACGAAATCGAAGAAAAACAGAGACGGAGAAAGGAGTAACCGATGGAAAAGCAGATTGAAAAGCAAGCAATCGAGGAGATGGCGAAAGTGCTTGAATTTGTTTGCGATAAAATTGAATGTACTATTCCGCAAAATTGCGATTTATGCCAAGCAATACGTCTTTATGACGAAGGCTACCGCAAGCAGAGTGTCGGAGAGTGGGTAGTTAAACCCAACGTGCTTGATGAAGAAGCCTATTTTTGTTCGGTATGCGATTATAATTGGCTTACTACTTACGGAAAACCGCACTTGAATAATATGTATTTCTGCCCCAACTGCGAGCGAAGATGAAAGGCGGTGCGGAATGAAAATTGTGGAGATGTATATAGCTATAGTTGTCGGTGTCCTTTTGGGCGGTGTTGTTGTGCCAACAATATTGAATTGGCTCATAAGCAGATAGAAAGGCGGTGCGGAATGAGCTATGATATTTCGTTTAAGGTAAAGGTTGAGGGCATTGACCGATATGTTTACATAGGCGAATGCTATGCCAATACCACTTGGAATGTCCGTGAAATGATTGTCAAGTCAACGGGACTTGAATGGATAAATTGTGCTAACAACGGATTTTGCAATGATGTTATGCCGTACATTGAAAAGGGATATAACGAATTGACAAATCACCCCGAAAAATACAAGAAGTATGAAGCCGAAAACGGTTGGGGAACGGTTGAAAGCACAAGAGATTTTTTTGGTGAAATACTGAAGTCGTGGCGAAACTTGAAACTTTACGAGGAAAAAGATTTGCTCGACTTGGTTACATTTTGGATTGAATAGGAGAATGATATGGCACGATATATTGATGCGGATAAGTTGCTAACTGACGAAAAGATACATACGCTTCCTATCGGATGCGGAAAGGCAAGCGGCAACATAGTTGTTTTTGTCGATGATATTGAAAAGATGCCAACAGCCGATGTTGCACCAAAGAGCGAGGTTGAGAAGTTGAACAAGGAATTTGACGAGCTTGCCGAAGAACATAGTGATTTGATTATTGAAAAAGACCACTTGTTTGACGAGGTTGTGCGGTTAAGAGAAGTCAACAGCATCCTAACCGAAGCAGGACAAGAATGGCAAAAACGCTATGAAAATCTTGCGAGGGAGATTTTTGAGGAGATTGAGAAACGGCTTGCTATGTATTCTCATATTCACAAATACGCAGAGGAAGCAAACAAAGTAACCGAAGAATATGCGGACGGTTCTCCCGTAGAAATGACAAGCGTTTGGGATGCTTGCAGATTGGAACACAATGGCTACGATGATTACGAAACCATGTGCCAATTGCAAGACAATATCGGCAACATTGAAAAATCGAGGCTTTTGAAAGAGTTTGAGGTTGATATTGCCCAACTCAAAAAGAAATACACGGAGGGAGAGACATGAAAAGAAAAGTAATTACGAAAGAAGAACTTGAAGTGCTTTTGAGAAAACACAAACTTTGGGTGGAAGATAAAGAGGGCGGTGAAAGGGCTGACCTTTCGTGGGCTGACCTTTCGGGGGCTGACCTTTCGTGGGCTGACCTTTCGGGGGCTAACCTTTCGATGGCTAACCTTTCGAGGGCTAACCTTTCGAGGGCTAAACTTTCGGGGGCTAACCTTTCGAGGGCTGACCTTTCGGGGGCTAACCTTTCGAGGGCTGACCTTTCGTGGGCTGACCTTTC
>JAEIGA010010545.1_pt1 | contig 14011 bp, 11 predicted proteins | sample 9270691 | NCBI WGS metagenome assembly JAEIGA01 (sample SAMN17057246, study PRJNA624740) | gut metagenome | biome: biome; isolation source: fecal sample | host: Bos grunniens | place: China: Xizang | collected 2019 | reverse complement strand
TAACAAAAATTAACGTTTTTTGATCGAACAATGTTACAAAGGCTTATATTCCGCGCGGTTTCCGAATATTGCAGTACCGATTCTGATATGCGTGGAACCCTCGTAAATAGCGCTTTTATAGTCCTGGCTCATGCCCATGGACAGTACATTCCAGCTATCAAGACCCGTATATGACTTAAGGTCTTCGAATATTACTCTTGTCTTAGCGAATACTTCCCTTGCCTGGCCTTCATATGTCTCGATGGGAGCCATTGTCATAAGGCCGCAGATCTCAATAGAAGGCATGTCCATGATCTTGTCTATTGCAGGCTTTAACTCATGCGGAGCAAAGCCGTGCTTGCTCTCTTCGCCTGATACATTTGCCTGTAACAAAATCCTCGAAGTAACATTGTTACCCGCCGACCTTTTCGAGATCTCCTCAGCAAGTTCAACGCTGTTTACGGAGTGGATAAGATGCGTCTTTCCTAAAATGTACTTTACTTTATTCTTTTGTAATGTACCTATAAGATGCCAGTTGACATCAAGCCCCAGGCTCGAAAACCTCTCAATCTTGGGAACAAGTTCCTGAACACGGTTCTCACCCAAATCAATAAGACCGCTTACGGCTGCAGACTCGGCATACTCCACAGGGAACACCTTCGTGACACCTATGAGGGTTACACTGCCCTTCGCTCTTCCTGAGGCAGCCACAGCTTCATCTATCGATTCTCTTACGGCCTGAATATTATCTGAAATTCTCTTCTTAAGATCTTCCGTGAAATCGTATTCCATATTAGTCAACTTTATCTCCCGGCTTAACGGTTTTAGGGTTAGTAATGATTACAGTATTAAGATTAGGTACGGATGATTTACCGACCTGGTCGATGATGGCAAACTCTCTGTCGTTATAGAGAACGATAACCCTGATCTCTTCAACGAAGCCCTGGTTGTTCGTATAAACGGATGCGATACCGGAGAAGTCGGTTACCACGATCTTTTCAGCAGTCATGCCGAGACCAGTTGCCGTATCGACAAAGGATGCCATGTAGCCTTCAGGATAGAGCCTGTTGAGCTTCTTGAGATTTGCAAAATCGTTCGGCGTCGAGAATGCGACGAGATATCCGCCGTCTTCCAGAGCTTCCGTATAAACTACCGTACAGCCTCCGACAGACGTATTCTTCATTTCGACTGCATTGCCTTCCTCGTCCGTAACGGCATTAGGAATAATCGTTACGTTAAAGATCGCATCCTGAGTGAATGTGTCAGGTCCTACGTTTGATCCGGGTGCGAGATATACGCAGTAGCAGGGATTGCCCTTGGGCGCATAAGACTCGTTTACAAGGCTCGGTACGGATACTCTCATACCGTCAGTCTCAGTAATAACGATCTCGATATCGACTGTTCTTAAGTCAAGGAGCGCTTCAACGCATCTTGATGTCTCGAATGTAATGAGCATTCCCGAAGAGTCGCTCTCGCAGCGGACAACCTTGCAGTTATCTATGGCAACACCTTCCGTACGGATGTTGATGTCATGCAAAGTTCCGACAGCGAAGTCTGATACGCCGGCATCGTTCAATGAAAGGTATACCGCAAGATACTGGCTCTCGTTCTGTGCGATCCTGACGACAGGCGTCTTTTCCTCAACCGTAAGGTCAGATGAGATCGCACCGACGGAGTTGTTGATATGGTTCTTAACCTCAGTCATGGGCATCGTGAGGAACTGCTCGTAATCGAGGACATCCTCTTTGCCGTCAAGTCTGAAGGATACGATACCCGGTCTGTGCGCCGTAACGACGGACGCATATTTCTCGACCTGCGCCTCATATACGGCTTCGTCATTTCTTAAGACTGATATTCTCTCGTCGTCGAAATTGATCTTACTCATCTCGTCTTCACGCTCATCAAGGATAACGTTTACGGATGAACTGTAAGATGACATGTTTGTCAGGTTGCCGCTCATGGAATCGTATCTTACAGAGTCTAAGATCGAAGAAAGATTCTTGTTATAGTTCCTGTAGATGACATCTGCTTCGGCAACGCTGCCTGACATGATGATCTCCTGCTGAACGTCTGATATCTGTGACTGGACGTTTCTTAAGTCCTGTACGGTGGACTTCATGTCCTCGGGAACAACGATCGCGAGTTCCTGTCCCTTTGCGACTCTGGAACCCTCTGTGATCTGCGTTACGAGCTCTCCGCCGTTAACGGACTCGATAACATCTTCATCTCTTACGATGAGCGCTCTGGCGCCGATCGTATGCTCTACCGAACCTGTCGTAACGAATGAGAAGTTAGGCTTCTCTGCGATATAGTCGTATAAGTGGTGAACAACGAAAACAAGGACGAAAAGCGCTGATGCAACCGCAACAGCACCAAGGATGCCGTTTCTGATGGCACGTCCTTCGGCACTCTTCTGTGAAGGGTTCTTACGCTTATACTCGTTCTTCTCGATCTTTTCCTGTTCCCTGATCTTAGCCTCTTCCTTGCGCTTTGCCTGCTCAAGGATCTTCTGCTGCTCTCTGGCCCTTGCCAGTTCCTTGGCTCTTGCCTTCTCGGCAGCGGTCATGGGTCTTTTTGCCTGAGGCTTTGAAGCGGGCTTTGCGCCGTGCTTTACGGGCTTTGAGAAAGACTTGCCCTGAGCACTCTTCTTTTCAGCTCCGGTCTTGACCGGATTCATCTGGGGAATGATGCTCTTGCTTGAATTATCTTCATTTACCGGAGCGCCCTTATGCTTCTGCTGCATCTTGGATACAGGTCTGCCGGTGCCTTTTGCAGAAGGCTTTCCGCCGCTTGCGGGCTTTGAACCATATTTAGCAGCCTGTGGATTCTTTCCCATAGGCTTGCCTTGCTTGGAAACGGGTCTGTTTCCGGACGGCTTCATGCCGGGTTTTCCGGACTTGCCTGCGCTACCGGCAGGTTTTCCCGCAGGCTTTTTAGGCTGTCCGTTTTCCGGATTGTTGTACCACTGTTTGCCGTCTGCCATATCTGTCAGCTCCCGATAGCGAGCATGCACGCAAGCTTAGCCTGTTCTTTGGCAAGGCTTCCCTGCATATATGCAATGTAAGGCGGCTTCATGGGGCCGTCACATGAAAGTTCCGTAGTAGCGCCCTGTACAAAAGCACCTGCAGCCATGATGACCTGGTCGTCATAACCGGGCATGTCCCACGGCACGGGTGTAACAAAAGAATCAACGGGAGAGCAGGACTGAATGGCCGTGCAGAACTTTGTCATCTTATCCGGATCTCCGAATTCGACAGTCTGTACGATATCTCCTCTTGTTTCTGTTGAAGAAGGGCTTGTCTTATATCCTTCGGCACCTAAGATCTCTGCTGCGAAAACAGCTCCCTTAAGGCATTCGCCTACGCATGCAGGCGCTGTGAAAAGGCCTCTTGCGATCATCTGGTTTGCGCCGAGTGTGGGGCCGACTTCGCTTCCCAAACCGGGTGTCGTAAGATGTCTTGCGGCATTTTCTACGAGATCTGCTCTGCCTGCGATATATCCGCCTGTTCTGGCGATTCCGCCGCCGGGATTCTTGATGAGGGATCCTGCGATAACATCGGCGCCGACCTCAAGAGGTTCTCTCTTCTCAGTGAATTCGCCGTAACAGTTATCGACTGCTACGATAATGTCTTCTCTTACGGAATGAACGAGCTCTGCGATCTTCTGGATGTCTTCGCAAAGAAGGGCTCTTCTTCCTGTATATCCTCTGGATTTCTGGATGAATACCATCTTTGTCTGAGGCTTTATTGCTGCCCAGATGGCGTTAAGGTCAGGTGTACCGTCCTCTTTGAGCTCTACTTCCTCATATCCGATTCCGTATGACTTAAGAGACAGGGCGTTGTCACCTGATGAAAGGCCTATGGTAGCCATAAGCGTATCGTAAGGTCTTCCTGTAACGGAAAGCATGATGTCTCCCGGTCTTAAGCAGCCGTAGAGCATCGCTGAAATAGCCTGGGAACCTGTGCTGATCTGCCATCTTACATAGGCTTTCTCAGCTCCGAATACCTTTGCAAAGATATTCTCGATCTTCTCCCTGCCTGCGTCATCGTAGCCGTAGCCGGAAGTGGATCCCATGTGCGTATCTGAGAACTTCTCGCTCCTGAATGCGTCCAGAACCTTGAGTTCGTTATATGTGACGATGTCGTCAATGCATGCGTAGACGTCAGCAAGAGCCTCTTCTGCCTTAACTGCAGCCTCTATGGCCTTATCACTGACCCCGTATTTTCTGTAATTTTCGATGCTTTTCTTAATTATGCTTTCCATAACTTTTGATTATAGCATAATTAATTAAATATAAAGAGCGAGCTTAATGGCTCCCGGATAACACTCGAAAGACACCTTGTGGCCCGAGAAGTCCTCACCGTCGTAATTGCCGTTCAGATCCCTTGAACCGGTGGCTTCAACAGTAAGCTTGGTTGTAACGAAAGTATCAACTTCCTTATAGCCTTCATGCTTGCCGTTCTTGTATTTTGTAAGCAGGAAAAGGGCTTTGGGGAGATTAACCGCGTCGATCGCACAGCAGTTGATGAGTCCGTCATCTATAAGCGCGTGAGGTGCCGGGCAGAAACCGTCTCCGTAGTAAGAAGCATTGCATACGGCAAGGAGCGTAAAGCATGTATCAACAGATTCGGCGGGCTTTCCGTCGCCTCTTAAAGCCTTGTATCTGAAATCGAACTTTCTGTTTCCGAAGATGCATTCAAGAGCCGACGTCAGATAAGCCGTGCTCCTAACAAGTCCGGAATTCGGGTGAGCCAAAACCTTTCCCTTGGCTCTTAACTGGACTTCCGTATCAAGTCCTATGGATGCGACGTTAAGACACCATGCAGAGCTTGCATCGATCTTATTGCCGTTTACGTCATATGATGTGACCTTTACGAGATCAGAATTCTTGACCTTAAAACTGTCCTCAAAGATCTCTTTGACGCAGATCTCACAGTTGCTCCTGTGGTTCTCGTCCATTATCGATCTGGTGAAATCGTTACCGGTTCCTAAAGGGATAACCGCCATGGGCGTTTTGGATTCGGCAAGTGCATTAGCAACTTCGTGAATCGTGCCGTCTCCGCCGCACGCAATGACCAGAAGGTCATCCTGCGTTGCCGCCTTGGCTGCGACTTCGCTCGCATGGCCGGCGAACTCGGTATAGATAACCTCCGATTCACCTTCATGCTCGCCTGAGTATTGTGAATATGCCGTCTTAAAGCGTGCCAGAGCTTTAGAGTCAGCTCTGCTGTTTACGATAAATAGTTTTCTCATGTACCTTCAGATCATTTCTGCGCCGAAAGCTTTACAACCACGTCGATCATGTCATCCACGGTCTTCACTTCATCGAGAAGCTCATCGGGAAGACGGATGTTGTAAGTTTCCTCCACGTCGATTACAAACTCATAGAGTTGCAGAGAATCAAAGGGCAGATCAGTATTGAACTGAAGTTCAGATGATATCTCTTCAGGAGATATCTCGAGCGTCTCGGACATGATGCGGATCACGTCCTCTTTAACCTTCGCTCTCAGGTTGTCAGAGTCAGCCATCTTGTTTTTTCTCCTTAGTGGTATCTTTAGCAACCTGTCTTGCGGTTGCTCTTACATTCTCGCTGCTGTCATACCTTCTAAGCTGCTGCTCAACATACTGGTCGACCTCGTTTACGAGATCGAGCAGGTGTTTTCTGTCGTCCGCATCGTATCCGGCAAGGATATGTTTAGCCAATACTCTGTGGAACTTGCTGTTCATTCTGCAAGCAAGCTTACCGGTATGTGTAAGGCTGATCCTTACTATGCGCTTGTCGCGCTTATCACGTTCTCTGTGGACATATCCCTTCTTGACGAGCCTGTCGATGGCAACAGTCAGAGTACCCGTGGTAATACCAAGGTCTTCTGCCGTGTTAGTCATTGTACGCGCGTCGTAGGGTCCAATTGCCGTAAGGGTGTGCATCTCTGCAATAGACAGGTCCTTAAAGTAACCTGCCTGAAGAGATTTCTCTTCTGTCAAAACAACATTTTCAAAGATCCTGACCAGGGCCTCTGACATCTGTTCTTCTTCGCTCAGCAAAACAATCTCTCCCTTATGATTTGATATACAAAATAATTATATCAAATATTTGACAAAGTAAACCATACCCGCCATTAAAAAGTTGGGGAGTTCTGATTACTTGGCGGGCTTGAATGCCTTCTTATCGCTGTTGATGAGCAGGATTGCACCTACGAGCACAAACATTGAAATACCGCCGAGAATATAAATGACTGCATTGCCCGGAGAGTACTGTTCAATAAATGAGCTTATATATGTACCCGTGAAATTGAACAGGATATGAGTAACTATCGTTATCTTGATCGAACGGTACTTATATCTTAAGAATCCGAGGAACATACCGAAGAATGCCGCATACAATACCTGTACGAGGATAAGGTGGATTGCACCGAAAAGAAGGCTGGAGAAAAGGATTATAAGTCCGGGCTTAAGGCCTGCCTTCTCGAGAAGTCCGTATGTTACGCCTCTGAAAACGAGTTCCTCAAGTATTGGTCCTAAGATTATCGCATAGACGATCGTAAGAATGGGATCTGATACGATGCCTGCTGCCTCCACCATCTCCTTGTACAGTTCCATCGCCTGCGGAAGCAACAGTTCGGCAAGCGTCATGAAGGCCGTAATGAAGAAATAAAGGGCTCCGACTATGAGGATGCTCGAGATAACCGACTTGACGGTGAAAACATCGCCCAGCTTAACCTTGGGGTTCTTCTTTACAAAGCCCTTGTAATACCAGAGCGAAAAGATCACCAGTCCGATAACCGCATAGATCAGATATGCGTATATCGCATATTTGTCGGAGAAGATGTTCATCATCTCTGTATACACGTCAAGGTCAGGCATCGTCTGTGCCTCATCCATCGCATTAATGACAGCAAGAATGAGGAACGGGATCTGCGCCATGGTCTGGACCATCATCAGTATCGCCATTGGCACAAGTGAAAGGAAGACCAATCCTATCCTTATCTTCTTAGGTGCTTCCGGATTTACAGGTGCACCTGCATTCTGTTCCTGGACCACGTTATTCTCACTCATATCCAATACCCCGCTTATCTGAACTTAATGATCGTTACGCCCGCATCTCCCTCGCCCTGCGCACCGGCACGGAAGGATTCGACACGGTCATCCTTTATAAGCATATCCTGAACGCATGCCCTTAAAGCACCCGTTCCCTTACCATGAACTATTCTAGCATCCTTGATTCCCGCAAGCACGCAGTCTTCAAGATATCTGCTAAGGCTCGACTCGGCTTCTGCAGTCGTCATACCTATCAGCATGAGTTCTGACATCGTCGATGAAGCGCTGTTGAACTTGACCTTTGAAAGATCCTCGCCGCTGCTCTTAACGGTTCTGCCCTTTGCCTTTGAAGCCGCCCTGCCGTTCCTGGTCCTCATGAACTCGTCACGCTGAGCCTTCGTGGGCATCATCAGCTGGTTCTTCTTAACTGCGATCTTCATGCTGCCGCAGAGGATGTTGACCGATCCGCTCTTGGAGAGGTCGGACTCTGCAATACCCGTCTGACCCAAAGACGGCACATAGTAGCATTCGCCCTTGATGACTTCCTTAACGGGCTCTCCGCTTAATGCAACAGACTCAACTGCTTCATCGTCATCTTCTTCAAGATCGTTGATGCCGGCTCTGAGCTTTCTTCTGATCTTATCAAGTTCCTTCTCGCGCTCTGCCCTGTCCATATCCTTGGACCTTTTTCTGAGTGCGCGGAGTTCGTCGCTTAATTCCTTTTCCTGCTCTTCGAGAAGCTTCTTCTGCTCAGCACGCATGTCATTTAAGATCTTTGTCTTCGACTGCTTGAGCTTGTTGTTTTCTTCTTCAAGGCGGGCCTTCTCGGCCTTAAGCTCAACATTGAGCCTGTCGTTTTCCCTGGCAAGATCTTCTGCCCTCTTGGATTCCTCCTCAGCCTTTGCAAGGAGAGCCTCATAGTTGAGCTCATCAGAAGACATTCTTGTCTTTGCATTTTCAAGGATATGCTTTGCAAGTCCCAATTTGCTCGAGATGACAAAAGCATTGGATGAACCGGGTCTTCCCGTGATCAGCTTATATGTGGGTGCCAAAGTCTCAGTATCGAATTCGCACGAAGCATTCATTACGCCTTCAGTGATCTCGGCATAGCCCTTGAGCTCCCTGTAGTGCGTCGTCGCCATGACGATGCAGCCCTTCTTTCTGAGCTCCTCGATAATGGATATCGCAAGTGCCGCACCCTCTGCAGGGTCAGTACCCGAACCGAGCTCATCTAAAAGCACCAGAGACTTGCCCCTGATATTCTTTAAGATGAATACGATATTGGACATGTGCGCAGAGAATGTGGAAAGGCTCTCTTCAATGCTCTGCTCGTCACCGATGTCTGCAAGCACCCTGTCGAAAACGCATACTTCAGATCTGCTCTCTGCAGGGATCGGGAGTCCCGACATCGTCATGAGAACAAGAAGTCCGCAAGTCTTAAGGGATACCGTCTTACCGCCCGTATTAGGACCTGTTACGATCAAGGAATCGTATTTGTCGCCGATATTGATATCTACGGGCACAACGCTCTCTCTGGGGATCAGGGGATGTCTTGCACCCTTAAGAGCGATCCTGCCCTCAGTATTGAGCACGGGACAGAAAGAATCGTTCTCCACGCCGTATTCGGCCTTCGCGAAAATATAATCGAGTCTTGATGCAATCTCGATGTTGTTTTCGAAAAGATGCCTTTCAGATACGACTTCATTGGTAAAGTTCTTAAGTATCCTCTGTATCTCAGCCTGCTCGGCAAAGTTGAGTTCTGCGATCTTATTGTTTGCTTCAACGACACTCATAGGCTCAATGAAGAGCGTCTGGCCTGAAGACGAAGCACCGTGAACGATACCTTCGATCCTGCCGTTGAAATCAGCCTTAACGGGAATGCAGTATCTGCCTTCCCTTAAAGTTACGATACTCTCCTGGAGCATGTCTGCGTGATTGGAAATAACGCGGTCTAAAAGTGATCTTATACCGCCTGCCACATTTTTACGCTCTCTTCTGATCGAAGACAGTTCCTTGCTTGCCCTGTCGGATACTTCATCCTGGCCTAAGATGGACATCTCGATCTTCTCAAGAAGGCTCGGGCAGACTTCAAGGCTGTCGACAAAACCGCAGATATCAGGCTCCGTCTCGTCAACGAGCGGGGAGCCTGCAGATCTTGCCTTTGTAACAGCTTTCCTGATCTCGTCGGAAGCCCTTAAAAAAGATGCAACTTCCAGAAGCTGTCCGCATGTGAGAGTGCCGTCTGCCTTTGCATATAAAAGCGACTCACGGAGATCTCTCATTCCGCTCAAAGGAAGCATGCCGAATCTCATTACGTGATCCATTGCCTGCCTTGTGCATGAGAGTTCCTGAGTGACATATTCAAGGTCGCAGCACGGCGCCATGTTCTCTACGAGCTCACGTCCGTAAGCTGTTCTGGCCTTTGAAGTTACCGTCTCCCTGATCTTATTAAATTCAAGCGTATTCAAGACACGCCCGCGGATCTTCTTCCGCTCAAGGCTGTCTTCAAAGCTCATATATTCGTACATGGTTGTTTTATCCTATGTATTACCCTGGCTATCAGCCAAGTCTCTTAACGTTTGCAATAGCTTCGGGAGTTATCGTCTTTGTCATCTCGAGACCGGTCTCGATATCAACATCAGTGATCTCACCGTGCTGCATGCAAACAAGCCTGTTAAATCTCTTCTCAACGAGGCAGTCGATGGCCTTGATGCCCATGAGGCTTGCGATCGTTCTGTCTCTTAATGTCGGCGAACCGCCTCTCTGGAGGTGGCCGAGGATCGTAGGACGTGCCTCAATGCCTGTTGCTTCTTCGATCTGCTTTGCGATCTCTTCAGCTTTGCAGACACCCTCAGCTACGATAACGATGTAATGCTTCTTGCCTGTATTTCTTCCGTCGAGAATAACTCTCAAAACATCTCTGTTGAAGTCGTAAGGAACTTCAGGAATGAGGATGCTCTCGGCACCTGTGGCAATACCTACGTTAAGTGCGATCCATCCAGCGTTTCTTCCCATTACTTCGATAACGGAGCAGCGCTCGTGTGAAGAAGCCGTATCTCTTAACTTATCGATGCACTGCATTGCTGTATTCATTGCCGTATCGTAACCGATCGTATATTCAGTTGAAGCAATATCGTTGTCTATCGTACCCGGCATACCGATAACGGGCATACCGATCCTTGCAAGAGCTCTTGCACCCTTATAAGAACCGTCACCGCCGATTACGATAAGTGCATCAAGCTCATAAGCTTCCATCATGCGCGCACCCTTAAGAACGCCCTGATCAGTCATGAAGGACTTTGATCTTGCTGTCATGAGGAATGTACCGCCGCGCTGGAGTGTCTCTGAAACAGATCTTCCGTCGAGCTGCTTTATCTCGCCCTTCCAAAGTCCGTGATAACCTCTGGTTACACCGTACATCTCAAAGCCGGCATTGATGCCTGCTCTTACAACGGATCTGATCGCAGCATTCATTCCGGGCGCATCTCCGCCGCTCGTAAGAACGCCTACGCGCTTAACCGGCTCAACAGTGCTCTTATCTATAGTATCGTAGTTAGCAGCCTTCAAAGAGTTGATCTCAGGAAGGTTGTTCTCATCGTAAAGAAGTCTGCCCATAATAATTCCTCCGAAAACCAAAAAGATTATTCGGGACATATTATACACTAAAAGAAAATGCCTAATTATATGATTAGGCACAAAACTTCATACCTTATTGCTATAATTCGGAAATTCTCAGTAAGTAAAGTCAGAGAATTTCCACTCACTGAGCGGAAATTCTCCAAAAACATCATATAAGACCCTAAAAATCCCGTTCGGAATTCACCAGATCATTTACTGGTATAGAAAACCTGGTATTTATCGCTCTTATGCATGTAAAAGAAATTCTTTCCGGGACCCGGAGCGTTTTCATTCACCCCTTCCGGATAACTTACCGGCACACTACCTTCAACTTCAATAACCATATCGCCATCGCCGAGATTTTCTCCCACTTTAAACGTCAGTCTCGACATATCAACTCCCACAGAACCCACGATTATCAACCTGCCGCCGTCTGCTGTGATCTCACCTTCCAGATGCAAAGTGTTATTCTCGCAATAAATATAGAAATCATCGGTTATAGTTACACCGGTAACATCGACCCAGGTGTTTTCCGTAAGAGTAAAGTCCGTGTTGGAAAGCATAGCCTCCCTGAGTTCCTCGTTCTTCAGCGGATTGCCACTCTCATCCCTCGGTCCGCCATAAGGAAGATCCTGGGTGTTTCCGGGACCGGAGTTGTCATCCTGAGGATCCTTAGGAAACAGTGCAGCCAGATGGGGATCTTCATTCTTATCAATATTGTTCGGATTCTTTTCGGGATTGTCATCAGGACCCGCATATTCAAAGAAATATGCCTGACCATAATAATACTCAGAAGTATCCGTATTCTTTGTAACGATGATCTTGCTTGCATCATAATTAACGCACAAGGAGAAACTGAAACTCATATCATCAGTTGCTGTTATATCTTTGGACCACAGATAAGAACCGTCAGCAGCATTATAAACAAATATGGTCTTTCTGTCTGATACGACAAGCTTTGTTCCGTCGCCCGAGAAAGCACCGGAAACAGCATTCCTGAATCCGAGTGAATATACTATCTCTCCCGTATACATATCGAAAACAGAGTCGCTGATAACACTATATCCTGAAGAGCTGTGTCCGCCATACCAGAGATACTTGCCGTCAGGAGATACAGCAACTGACAAAGAAGCCTGCATGGTCGGATACGTCCAGCGGATCTCACCGGTTTCCCTGTCTAAAACTTTGAGTGTATCCGAACCGCACTTGGTAGTCATGACAATGGAATCTTCAGTAAGATGGACCTTAGTGACCCAGGTATTTACAAACGTCTTCCAAACCAGTTTTCCATCTGCCGTATAGCATCTGTAATAACCGTCACCGCTGGAGATATAGATTAACTGGTCATCTTCAGAGAAATCGATCGTTCTGACCTGACCATAAGTATAATCCTGCCAGACGACTTCATCCTTCTGCCAGTCAATTACATAGACGTATCCAAGACAGCTGCCTACGACCAGATACTTGTTATCATTCGAGATATTGGCACATCTGGAAATAGTTTTGTTTGCTTCCTCTTCAGAATACCCGTCCGGAACCTGCTCCGTAGGATAATAATCTCTGGAATAAACTTCTTTGCCTGTTCTGTCCAGGATAACCGTTTTCCAGCCGTCAGAATGAGTATAGTCTTCTCCGGAATTCTGGATAGTGACAATATACTGACCGTCTTTGTAACCTGTACATAAGGCAGCTGTTCCTGAAGCGGATAATCAAATAGCTTGTTACCGTCAAAATCAACTGCTGTAAGTTTTAATCTGTCGCCAAGATCAGAAGACTGCATTCCTGTATGAAAAGGAACAAATACAGCTATGGAAGAATTATCCGTATCATTCTCATAACCCTGAAGTCCCAGATCGACTACTCCGTTGTCTTCATACTTTAACAGCTGGTTCTGGGGATAGAGATTCATCTCAACAGTTACTGCTTTATCCGTTTTGGGATAAACAATGATTGATCTTGAATTATATCCGTCCTTAATAACACTAAGGCAGCATTCCTTCCAACCGTTGTCATAAGTTTTCTTAAATGCGGCTACCTTAAGACTAAACTCACCATTTGAATCAGTAAGGGCATAATCTTTACCGATATTGTAAACACAATTCCCTCTTACAACTGCACCCTCGATCGGATTGCCTTTTTCATCTTTAATAACGCCGTTTATTTCTCCCTGGCGCATCTTTTCTTCAACAAATTCCGTCTGCGAATAGAAAGTGAAATACTGACTTACTACAAAGCTTTCTTTTACCGGAGGATTATCACCTTTACTTACCTGCATACTCACATTGAAATCCAGGTCGCCTTCAAGGTGTTCATTTCCGACCACATTTTCAATAGACACATCATAATGAAGCGTGTATTCTTCTCCTGCTCCTATATAACCATTCCATCCGTTAGGGTGAACAGCAAACTGATAACCTGTAACCTCGTTTAGATCACCTACGATATCAGATTCTTCAGGACTGTACACGAACAGTTCCACAGGTTCGTCATTCGTGTTTTTTGCAATAAATGTCCTGAGAAGTATACCTTCAGATTGAACATAATAATCCAGTTTTCCCTGACCCCAAATCTCAACGCCGTCGATAGTCGCATATAAAGTGTCAATCGGCGGTTCCTGCCTCTCACCGTCATACATCTCGTTGTTTGTTATCTTCAACGATTCCTCATAAGGAACGGTGTCATCATCAGGTTCAATTACAGCAGACGTAGGCGGAGTTGACATTTCAGGACCCGCGGTCGTTGTTGTCTCCTCTGTATTCTTACAACCGGCAAATGCAGGCATCACAAGAGAAACTGCCAGGAGAATTGAAATCATTTTCCGCTTATTCATAATCCGCCTCCTTAATATCTGTTGAAAACGAAAACGAAATCCATATTTTCATTCTACAAAGAACTTAAATCGACATTATTAAGACGAGGTTAACAAGATGTAATAGATGCCGGAAAGAAAGTGTAAAAATATCGTGTCTCAACATTACGTCAGTCTTGTTTCAGAAATCGCTTTTCAAGAATAGGCTTCGTCTCATACCATTCCTCAGTTCTTTCATTACAGTAATCATGCAAATTAAATTCACCCTCATAAACAAACTGAGGATCACCAATTAATGTATATCCGCGTTTTTCAAAGAAGTTCTCTTTAAGAAAGTCATACCAAATACGCGGTTCAAGAAATTTTCCGGCAAAAGATATTAGATTCAAGTCTTTATCAAAAAACCATGGATTACTAAAAACTTCATCTTTTCTGAAACTATCCGGACATGAATATTCACTAAAAAACAAATATTCCTTTATCAACTCAGCATCAGGTTCAGGTTCTATTTTTATTCGTCCTAATGCACCAGTCCATAATCCCATATAAAAATCCTCCTTATATACC
>JAEIGA010010544.1_pt1 | contig 14012 bp, 13 predicted proteins | sample 9270691 | NCBI WGS metagenome assembly JAEIGA01 (sample SAMN17057246, study PRJNA624740) | gut metagenome | biome: biome; isolation source: fecal sample | host: Bos grunniens | place: China: Xizang | collected 2019 | reverse complement strand
TGGCTCGATCCGGAGCGCACATCTCCATACCAGTTCTACCAGTTCTGGCTCAACGTATCAGACTCTGACGCAGAGAAGTACATCAAGATCTTCACAATGCTTACAAAGGACGAGATCGATGCAGCTATCGCTCAGCACGCAGAGGCTCCGGAACGTCGTGAGCTCCAGAAGCTTCTTGCCAAGGAAGTTACAACAATGGTTCACGGTGCAGCAGAGTACGAGAACGCAGTTGCAGCATCACAGATGCTCTTCGGAAATGCGACAAAGGAGGCTCTCATGAACCTTGACGAGAAGACATTCCTCGCAGTATTCGATGGCGTCCCTACATTCGAGGTAGCAGCTGACAAGTTCCCTCTCGGCATCATCGACCTTCTTGCTGGTGAGTCTCAGGTATTCCCTTCAAAGGGTGAGTGCCGCAAGATGATCCAGGCAAACGGTGTAAGCATCAACAAGGAAAAGGTTGCTGACATCAATGCCCAGATAGGCTCAGAGTCATTCATCAACGGCAAGTACATCTTGGCTCAGAAGGGTAAGAAGAACTACTTTATTATTAAGATCGCTTAATTGTCATGCTGAACGAAGTGAAGCATCTATTCTATAAAGATTCTTCGCTACGCTCAGAATGACACTATCAAATATTATGGAAAAGAACATTGAAAGCACCAGACAGCTGAAGGTTGCAAAGGAAATACAGAAGGTGATGGCTGAGATCATCCGCAGCAAGGGAATGGCCGCATTTGGCGGAGCTCTCGTATCTGTAAGCGGTGTCAAAATCAGTCCAGACCTTTCCATTGCTAAAATTTATGTCAGCATTTTCCCATCAGAAAAGGCTGAGTCTGTTATGGAAGTTCTTGAGGAGAACAACAAGGCTCTTCGCGGTGAGCTTGGCAGCAAGGTAGGCAAACAGCTTCGTATTGTTCCGGAAATTGCTTTCTACCTTGACAGTTCACTTGACTACGTTGAACACATTGAGGAGCTCCTGAAGAAATAGATTCCCGATCAGGTCGGGAATGACGACAACGACATGAGACTGGCTCCATTCATAGCAGGCAGATATCTTATCGCAAAGAAATCACACAATGTGATCAATATCATCTCCGCGATAAGCGCTATCGGAATGGCAGTCGGTACCGCTGCACTCATTATCATTCTATCAGTATACAACGGGTTCGACTCGCTCATCAGATCAATGATGGGCAGTGTCGAGCCCGATCTTTTGATTACCCCTGCGACAGGAAAGACCTTTGTACCTGAAGGTGATGCATATGACTGGATATATAATCAGGAATCTGTCCAGACCATGTGCTGTATTCTGGAAGAGGACGTATTCATCAATTACGGAGAAAAACAGTCCCTTGCCAAGGCAAAGGGAGTGGACTGGGTCTATGAATCTGACTCACCTCTCAAGTCACAGATGCTTTCCGGCGAATTCTCATTACACAAGGGAGATATTCCACTGGCGTGTTTCGGATATGGGCTTGCCTATGAGATGGGTATCAATCCACGTTTCCTGACTCCGGTCGAGATCTATTTCCCGTCACGGACAAGAAAGATTTCCACCTCCAACCCCGCATCATCATTGGAACATGTCAAGGTGTGGCCGGCAGGAACCTTCCAGGCGAACAGCGAGGATGACAAAGAACTCATGATCCTTCCTATAGAAGTAATGAGAGAACTTCTGGAATACGACAATGAAGTATCTGCCGTAGAAATCAGGCTTAAGGAAGGAAGCAGCAAGGCAGAACTTGAAAGAATTCAGAGAGAACTCGCATCCCGCCTTGGAGCAGAGTACAAGATCAAAGACAGGTTCCAGCAGAACGAATCCCTATATAAGATGATGCGTTATGAAAAAGTCGCGATCTACATGATACTGACCTTTGTCATCATCATCATTGCATTCAATATTTTTGGCAGTCTGTCCATGCTCATCATTGAAAAACGGACAGACATAGCGACACTGCGACATCTTGGAACTCCGGAGAGGATCATCCGCAGAATCTTCATACTGGAAGGCTGGATGATTTCTCTTAGCGGACTGGCAGCAGGTCTGGTGGGGGGAATCGGATTTGCGGTTGCGCAACAGAAATTCGGATTCATAAAAATGCCCGGACAGTTTATTGTCCAGGCATATCCAGTCATAATTTCATGGACTGACGTCCTTATTGTTGCTGCAGGAGTAGCAGTCATCGGCTATATGATAGCACTTCTGCCAGCTTCGCGTCTCAAGAAATATTAAAGAGGGATAAATCCGCCATCAGGTCCTTCAGGATCTTCTGAATCTTCTGATCCCCCAGGCAGAACGTTAGTCTTGCCCAGCATCACCACCACGACATTACCGGCATAATATGTTCCTTTGAAATTCCCTGAGGTTCCGGGTGTCTTTTCTATCAATGTCACTCGCTGAGACATTTTCACAAACTCACCACCATTCTTATCTCCATCCTTATCTTCAAATGTCAAGGACACATTCGTGGTCACATGAGAGCGTCCGAAAAAAGAAAAATTGCCGTTCATATTTGTCTTCTGCTCATCCACAAGACCACTTGAGACAACTATGCCTTCAATCGGATTCCCCTCTGAATCAACAACCTTTCCATACACTTCAAAAAGAATGTAAGGATCCCCGACCTGTTCCTTGGAGCAGGATACAAAAGACAGCACTGTAAGTACTAAGACAAGAATACTGGTTAATTTCATTGTTTCTATTCTTTAAAACTAGCTATAAAGCTGACCAACTACTTCAAAATAAGGTTTACCTTCATATACAGTCACCTTATAGATAGTATCGTCAACCCTATAATATTCATTTCCATCAGAAAGTATTACCATCTGACAATCTTCAGGTAATGTATCTACAAGAGCACCTGCAGGTGGGATGATCACCGAATACTGGCCATTGACACCCATCGAATAAAAAACTCCGTCCTGATAATAATATGTAGTTCCAGGCGCCACATAACTCTGGACAAGGCCAAGCGGGTTAGGCAAAGGCTGAGCTACCGCATTATAGTATGAAGCATTTACAGCTGCTCTGGTCATGCCTGCAATAAGGTTTGCAGCAAGGATTGTTCCCAAAGGAGGGCGGCATACTATATAGTGACCACCGTGATAACGGTACCATATATCATCGCAGCAATAGTAAGTGATTCCATGATAAACATGTCTGTGAGCATGTGCAGGAAGTACTCTAATCTTGTGTCCGTAGTAATGATTGCTGCTTGACCAATGATACATCGGTTTAACCGGCTTCTTTGCAGGACGGGTCTGCGGAGGCTTCTGCGGCGGTCTCTGTGGTGACTTCGGCGGTTGCGCCGATGGTTTCTGCGGTCTCACAGCTGGCTTCTGCTGCTGAGCCGGTTTCTGTACCGGTTGTGCAGATGGCTTTCTATCTCCAGTACGATTACCTGGACGAGTCACAGCTATCGGCTTATCCTTTTTATCATTAGACTTGACAGAACCCCTTGAAGCAGATGACGATGTGACTGATCCACGGTCTCTTGCAGTACCTGACCTTCTTGTCTGTGCCAAGGCATCAGACTGAAATGCTGCCAGCGCCAATCCTATGAACGCAACAGCCAAAGATGTTCTGATTGTCTTCATGATAAAGAAGTTTGAAGGTTAATAGATATAGTAATTCTGCGACAAAGCACGGAAAGATTCCTCGTCCTTCCGCCAATAGTCAATGATATCGCTGACCTTATAGGTCTTGCCAAACTCCTTTCTAACATAATCCGTGCCACAGACTTTATCGAAAAGTCCGTAACCACTGATGATTTCAAAGGCTTTCTTATCCGGATATATCTCCGCAACTGCCTGCATAACATAAAATTGCAGTTCAGTAATACGCGCTTTTCCATAGTCAGTAAAAAAGAACTGAAGTCCACCGACAAGCTGTCCTTTTGCGCTTCCTGAGAATGGTTTGAACCATATGGTTCTGAATGCAACTCCAGGCAAGCGATAACTCTCCAGACGGGATTTCAACTTTTCAGGATCCAGCCACGTTGCACCAAACACCTGGAACGGAAGAGTATATCCTATGCCGATATTCATGAATCCGTACAACTCTCCACATACTCCGGACGAGGCATAATACATCGGCGTATCCTTATATGGGATATTAGGCGAAGGCAGTATCCATGGAAGCCCGGTATCCTCGTAAAGCATATCTCTTGTCCATCCCTCCATCGGCACCACCCAAAGCTCACACTTTGCAGGCTCCTGATTACCCTTCTGTCCCCTGTTCAGCCCTTCTTCATTGATCAGTTCAGCAAGTTCACCTACAGTCAGGCCATAGACATACGGTATTTTATACTGGCTCACAAATGAGTTGAACGGCTGTTCCACGTAACATCCCTCTATCTTGTTTCCGCCTAATGGGTTAGGACGATCAAGTACCATCACCTCAATATCATTCTCACCACACGCCTCCATCACAAGCCCCAATGTGCTTATGTACGTATATGAACGTACTCCAACATCCTGGATATCATAGACCATGATATCAATTCCTTCAAGCATGGCATCGGTCGGCTTACGCGTAGCCCCATAAAGTGAATATACGGGGAGCCCCGTCTTAGGATCTGTAAAGTCAGTTACTGCTCCACCGGCATATACGTCACCCCTTACTCCATGCTCAGGGCCATACAGGGCAACAAGATTGACTTCAGGTGCTTCGAAGAGTATATCTATGGTAGAACGTAGCTGGCTGTCTACACCACTCGGATTTGTGACAAGTCCGACACGTTTTCCGATAAGATGCTGGAAACCGCTTTCACGAAGTACTTCAATACCTGTCTTTACGAGTGGCTGCGAAGCATCAGCTTTAGTACCATGAAACAGAACAGCAAAACTGATAAAAGCAACGAATAGTCTTTTCATCTCAGTCAAGAACGATTAAAGATCAACTACCTTACCGATAAACAGGATATTATCTGTCTGAGAATCAGAGATAAAGAACATGAACTGCCTGTCAACAGTCATCCTTGCCATAGGACGCGGTCCTGCAGATGTCATACGAATCTGTGCGCTAGTCACGGCAGCAGCCTCTGTCCCCTTCTCCGAAACATCGATGTAGCACTTCTGCTTCACAGTACCCAAATTCAAAGGGCCCATGGCAGAAATTCCCTTGAAATCAGCAGCAGAAGTATATGCAGTCTCGATTCCCATCTTCTTCAAAGCCTTATCAAGTACCAGAGAAGTCTCAAGATTGAACTTAGGCATTGACAGGACAATCTCCTGCGATGTCAGCATACTCATCGCGCCTTTGAATACAGTTGAACTGATATATGGCAGAACCGAATCAATATTCCATCCCTGAGGAGGCAGAACAACGAACATCGAGTATCTTCCACCTTCATATGGAATACGAACGAGCTGACAGCCCTGATATTCGGCATATTCATACTTTCCGACACGGCGCATCATCTGGACGTCTTTATCGGATGAAATTCCATGAAAGACTGTCTTATAAGTGTTCTGAGCGTCAAATGCATCAGCCCATGGAGCATTGAAATACAATGCGTTCACAAGAACCATCACATCATTTGGGCTGAGTTCGTCAATGATATGATCAATCTTTCCGGCTGTATTCTCACCACACCAGTTGTTGATTGCATGAACTGTTGCAGGATCTGCAAAGTTCTGGGTAGTAACGAATGCATCATAATCATTGGCGAGCAATGATACATAACGGTTTCTGACACTGAAGTTGTCAGAAATCCACATGGAATTGGCAGATTTGACAACGACTTTATCATTTCCTCCAAGATCTGATGCGCCTATGAGATGACCGTCAAGCACATCCTGAAATTCCTGCTTGGTCTCCCCTTCTGCTCCTTCTTCCAACATCGAGAGAACCACACCAGCACTATAAGGCGATACGACAATATTCTCATCATAAGGAACTGTCTGGTTTACCTTCTTGAGAAAATCAAGCGCAAACTCAATGTTTGAATCATCATCAGAAGCCGATCCTGATGAAGGCTTGACATATTTAGGACTGCACGCCAAGGCCATTGCGGCAAACGCCGCACAAATCATCACTTTCTTGAACATATAGTTATTATTTTTGTTTTTTACCAAATTCAGGACGCACTTTCAGTTTGAACGTAACAAGGACTGTCACCAGACAGCAAGCCATCACAAATATAAAGAAATTTGTATAGCCGAGCCATTCCTGAACATATCCTGCCACAAGGCCCGGCAGCATCATGCTCAAGGCCATGAAAGCCGTACATATCGAATAATGTGCCGTTTTAAACTCTCCTTCAGAAAAGTAGATAAGATACAGCATATATGCAGTAAAGCCAAAGCCGTATCCGAACTGATCAAGAGCCACACATGATCCGATCAGCCAATTGTTCTCCGGCTGGTACATGGCAAGGAACACGAAAGACAGGCATGGAAGCGTCAGACTGAGTGCCATAGGCCACAAGGACTTCTTGAGTCCCCATCTTGAGGCTGCAATACCGCCAAGAATACCACCAAGAGTAAGAGCGGCAATACCGATTGTGCCATAAATAAGTCCGACCTCTTCCTTTGTAAGACCAAGACCTCCGTCCGTCAGGGAGTTTAACATGAACGGATTGATCATCTTGACAAGAAATGCTTCGGGAAGGCGATACAGCAGCATAAATGACAACGCAATGAACAAATGTTTCTTCTGAAAGAATGTCGCAAAGGTTCTTGCAAACTCTCTGAAGACTTCACCTGCAGAGGTTGTATCATTCATTTTATCAGCCGCGGGTCTTGGCAGATGCCAGGTATGATAAAGGGTAACACAGGCAAATATCAATGCCGCGAGAATCAACGTCAGCTGCCACGCAATGTGTGCATCAGAAAAATATCTGTCCATGACTCCTGCAAAGGCGACGAGCACACCTTGTCCGAAAATGGAAGACAAACGGTAGAATGTGCTCCTGATTCCGACAAATTCCGCCTGCTTATTGGTATCCAGACCTAACATATAGAATCCATCAGCAGCAATGTCATGTGTTGCAGATGCGAAAGCTGTGATCCAGAAAAGTCCCAGTGTGATATAGAATAAAGGAGCAGAGGCGAATGTAGACCCATGACCATGCGGCAGCAGGAAAGGGAGCAACAGCATCGCTGCAGACATCAGCACCTGCATGGAGATTATCCACCAGTACTTGCTTTTCAGAATATCAACAAACGGACTCCATAATGGCTTGACCACCCACGGAAGATATAGAAGACTGGTATACAAGGACATCTGCCCATTAGGCATACCCATATCAGTAAACATTACTACCGATATCGTATTTACCAGAAAATACGGTATACCTTCCGCAAAATATAGCGTCGGAACCCACAGCCAAGGATTCTTATCTGTATTATCTCTCATCATTTTCTAATTGTGTCAATGTGGATCCCGGATAATAGTGACTTAAAATTTCAGTGTAATTATAACCTTGAGAGGCCATTACAGCTGCTCCTATCTGGCAAAGGCCGACACCATGTCCCCAACCTTTTCCATCAAGAACAACTGTATCACCATCAATAGAAACATCAAAAGCCGAGCTCTTGAGATGACTTTCAGATAAGATTCTTCTGATTTCCAATTCCTTACCCACCACTAAAGTTCTTTCAGAACCGACGATTTCAAGCTTTACGATTCTTCCGGAGACGCCTCTTTCAAGTGGATTCATGGATAAGATTTCCCCCAGCATGATGCCAGAACGACGACATATCAGATCGGACAATTCAGTCTTATCATATATCTGCTTCCACCGGTAGAAGTCAACTGTTTCCTGATCATAATTGTTAAGGACCTGCCCCAATATTTCCTTGTCTTCAGTATCGCAGAAACACTTGGCGTCGGAGTCATGTCCAGGCGCATCAGGCAGCGGCTGGAGATATGGCATATCCTTATCATCCCAACATGACGAGAATGACTCCATGACACCACCGCAGCACTTTGAGAAGCGCGCGTCACAAAGTTTCCCATCATATGTAAGCACCTGGCCCCATGTTGCATCTATGACTTTACGCACAGTGTCTCCGACCACCCTGGTGAGTCCTTGATAACGCTGGCAATGGTCATCCGCACAAACATCAAAACTATGATGGTCCTGATGATCATACCATTTCACATATTCACATCTTGTATCTTCATCTTTTCCGTCATGCATGAGCATGGCATCCAGATTCGATATCAATGAAGGGACATTATATACTCCGTCAGGAATATCATGAACTTCTGCCTGACGTGAGGATGCAATCTGAGACATAACCCAGGAACGGGAAATCACAGCATGTGCTTTAAGGAATTCTTCAGAAGCGGAAGAACTCATCTCAGAAGATATCACACTTAACAGATAATCTTCAACGCCCACAAGATTGACTGCAGTCAACATACCTTTTTCGACAAATATCTTCAAGGCTCCGGCAAACTTCTGGTCCTCCTTTCTCTCCCAATGGAAGTTGACCCCGATTGTCACCCCATGAAGGATAAATGATGGTTCCGCAAACTGTGTGGAAAGGGTCTGGGCTTCAAAATAAAGTTCATCATAAAGTGCACCGCCATACTCTATCTTTCCTTCCCGAAGTACAGCCTTTCTAGGGCCTGCTCCATCAGATAGAATTTCAAATTCGATCTCAGGGGCAGACATTATACCCACCTCCAAAGTCGGTTGCACTCGAGTAAGTCGACGGATAAGGCGCGCCTGCTCATCTTCCGGAATTGAAACCTCATGCAGCATATCCCCGAGAAGTTCAGGAGTTATACGGTCGAACTCCGCCTCAACCGGCACGATAAATACACCGGCCATGTCCGCACATCCGGGACTCATTGTAAGATGATCGGGGCCGTCACTGAAGTAATGGTGAGAACGATGACATTTTCGGAACACCACAATGGAGCGGAACTCTCCGTCACGATAGTAAGTAAAAAGGTTTATACGTGGCTCATTATCACCTGGCTGTATCTCGGCACAGTCCAACAGACGATAGAACATCTTCGCTGCCGACTTTGCTGTATCTGCCTTTATCACAAAAATACCGGATGTGAATTTTTCATAATGATACAACCTTGCATCCTGCACAGATGTCAGATATGTGAGACGGTCCGTAGTGTCAACATCGCTCTCCAAAGGCATCAGACCTTTGGGGACGCCTTGAAAATGATGATGGTCAGGTGCAGATGCACCACAACACGGGCCGTTATAGAAGAATGTCAGGTCACTGTACTTCCTTGCAAGGTCAAGCATATCTATGTAGCGATGCCAGATGGACTGATCGGTATGCCTGTCCATTGCGATAACCAGATGGTCAGGGAATATGGGATAAGGGTTTACCAATATATGGTACTTCTTACCTTTTCTGCCCTCGAATTTCATCATTATCTGCTCGGCAGGACGATTCTCACTGCAGAGAAAACACCTGCGACGCGCTATATCCTCCTTGGTGAGTTTTGCTGCAGAAGACACCATTCTGGCCGGATTGAACTGCAGTTTGACCTTCAGTCCTCCCACTACGATCTCACGCACGCGGACATTCTTCAATGCCCTGAAATTTTCACAAGCAAGAGGCCAGCGCGAAAGCTGGTCTCCAACAAATTTATGTATCCTGTTACCTTTCATCTCTACCTTTTAGATGCCATTCTGATTCTGGCTTCCAGCTCCCATGTACGGATGCGGTCCTTATAAAGATTGTTAGCGTTCACCTTCTCTATATCCAACGCAGCATCAGAGTTTCCATCCCAACGACGGCAGCAATACAACACATCGTATATACGTCCTATGCGATATTCCCGACTGATTCTAAGTCCGAGCGCATAGTCCTCACCGTAGCTGGTATTCGGAAGATTGATTGTTCGCAGGAGTGGAGTCCAAAAGGCTCTTGGAGCACCTAAACCGTTAATTCTAAGCGCATTGTTGCGGCCATTATCTTCTGTCCACTCTCTATGATCAATTATTCCCGGCGGGATAGGATTCATCTGGAAATCAGTCATCTGATATGTTCCTACAACCATTGCACAATTCTGCTGTCTGAATGCATCGACAATCTTCTGCAGGGTATCGGGTCCACTATATACATCATCACTATCCAGCTGCACTGCATATTCGCCACACATCTCATGATGGACAGCAAGGTTCCAGCATCCTCCAATGCAGAGATCATGTTTCACCGGCACCACATGCACAAGGCGTTCATCTGACTTCGCCATATTCTCAAGCAGTTCAGTCGTACCGTCCGAAGAATGATTATCCACAACTATTACATTATATGGAAAATCACATTCCTGATTCAATGCACTCTCAACCGCATCCTTGACAGTCCTTATCCTGTTATATACAGGAATTACGACAGAAGCTGTTACGGGATAACTTACAGTCTCATCACTACTCTTAGCCAAAACGGCTAGATCTGCATCCTTAAACACCGGAGGCAACCATGCTCCTATACGCTTGAGATGCTCCGTGCAGATTTTTTCCATTTCCACCTGCACTGCGCGGTTCTTTGGATCTACATAATCGAACAATTTCTCTCCTGACTTACGCGCATCAGTTTCAATTTCGGTATAAAGATATTCATTCACATGAACAATATTCTTCATTCTCAAGCGAAGATCATACAATGCTCCCCATTCATAGTCAGCATCCATTGCACGCACAGCCTTCTTGAATGAACTTGCCTTGAACACAAGCACACTTCCGAAATCAAAATCATCTCTCAACGCACCTTTCTGGCAATCGATCAAAGGGTGTCTTTGCCTGCATGGAACTCCGTCAGCACCGTCCTTAAGTGTGTAATGGTCTGCATACAGCATATCTGCACCGGTATCATCCGCGATGGCCAGCATCCTGTCCAGGGCGAACATTCCCATTTCGAGCGGCTTGTCCTTCGTATATATGAGAAGATATTTATGAGATACTGCCTCTGCAATGTCACGAAGCGTTCCGGTTGAGCGAAGAGATACTCCTGAAAGCACGGTAACGCCTGTGAATGATTCACTGCGGCTGAAGGATTCAACGGTAGTGGATATATCCTCACCGTTCATTGACGGAACAAAACATTCGATGCTTGACATAATTATCTTCATTTGATCTATAGTAACGCTAGAAGCTGATTACGAATCATTTTATATTCAGATTCAAAGTTTGGTGTAAAGATTCCCTTTCCAATGGAAGAATCTATCTCAGATACAGGCCACCATCGTCCTTCTTCCACCTCATCCATGTCAGGATGCAGGTCATACGACCCCACAACAGCAAAAATGTTCACCAGTTCTTTTTCTACAGCAGATTCGAACTCATATGTGCCGATGTGTATAGGATTAAATTCAGACAGGCCTACTTCCTCTGACGCCTCACGATATGTCGCTTCAAGTACCGATTCGCCATATGACACATGACCGCCGACTGCAGTATCCCATTTTCCTGGCTGAATCTCTTTAGACATGGCTCTTTTCTGAAGATATATCCTGCTGAAACGGTCTATTATATGGATATGGATCACCGGATGGAGCGGCTTTGCACCGCTGTGGCAATACTTGCGAGATGCACGTCCTACGACCAGACCACTTGTCTCCACTACAGGGAAATACTCGGTCCCGACGGGATCCGGAAGGTATGCGTCTGCCGTAGGGGCAGGCACCATCGGGGCGATGTCATATGGATAGATCAGTTCTGTCATATCTGTCGATGCTAAAAAAGAAACTCAACGGTAAAAGATGAAACATCCTCAACCTTACCTTCAACATACACATGAGTTCCGTCTTCCTTTTCCACGGCAGCACGATAGATCTTCACGCAATCACCTGCCTTGGTTTCATGATTAAAATTGATTGTCAGCTCCTTTACCGGACGGGATGATGCCATTTCATATTCCACAGCATCCATGGCCCACTGCATGTACATCGCATTGTTTGCATGTGCGTTCATATCCACATCTGAATAAGCGACAACATGTTCCAAAGCTAATTCCGGTTCAACATCTTTCGGCATCACGACTTTGTCCGCAGGATTCTCAATCACATTATCCGTGTTAACAGTACCATCTTCCATAAGACCAGGATCGCGTACAAGCCTGCGTGTCTCGAGATTGAGCACAAGCCAAGATGTGGTGGCTTTGACCCTCTCCTTTCCTTCAGAATCTTTCATGATGAAATCTCTGAGATAAAACAGTCTGTTGAGTCCTTTGTGCCATGTTGTCAAAGTAACTTCTTCGCGCCACTTTGGTGTATCCAGGAACTGTATGTACATCCTTGAGATAATCCACGCTGTCTTGGTCTTGATAAGTTCATCATATCCGAAACCAAGATGCACGGCATGCTGCCCGGCCGCCTCCTGCGCCATATTCATAAACGATGTCGGTTTGAGGCGCCATGAAGCATCCGTATCATAGCATGGGATAGTATATTTATGAGTCAAGGTCTTCATAGCTATAAGTTTAAAGTTGATAATTTATAATTTGAAGTTCTTCTTCAGAATATAGGATCATATCTATCCAATCCGGACAGATTCTCGATACAGCGAAGAAAACACCCAGGAGAACCAACATTACAATCACCACGGACAACAATACGACTGCCACCCTTGCCTTCGCAGATCTTTTCTGTTCTTTCTGCTGCGAGGTTTCCTTTCCCATATCTTCTGAAATCTCTTCAACATGCATCTCTGCGGGCTCCGCCACAGATACTTCGGCAGGCTCAGCTACAGATTCTTCAACAGGGGCTACAACCGGTTCAACTGGAACAACTGGAACAACTGGAACAACCGGTTCGGCAGTGGTCTCTTTCAAAAGAGATTTGAGTCCTACAACAGCAGCCGAGACGTCCTCAGCAGTCTCCTTATTCGTCTTCAAGGAAACAGGCTCGAGACCAAAGCCATCAGGATATATATCCAGATCTTCATCTGCAACGAAGAAAACATTATTTTCCTTTGTTGCACGCAATCTACCTAAACCGGGAAATACAACGTTCTTCTTGGTATGCAGTACATTGCGAAGCTGAGCGACAAAATCAGTAATGATCCTGTCAGCCATCTGCATCTCCACATTATTGCTTGCCGCATAGAACTTCACCAGTTCATCACCTTGGTCTGGTTTTGATCTGAAATAAAGTTTCCTATATGGAGGATTTATAGTGTACCCCTTATCCGAAAAAGTCGACGGAACTATCTCCGCAACGAAACACCCGAGTCCAGGAAGAACTACCCTATCGCTGTCAAGTATCAGTTCCTTGACCATTTTCGACAAAAGATCTATATCCATACAAAATATTTTTAAACTCAATAGTAGTTTCACATATATCCCCGCAAATATACTAAAATTTGCCTTACGCTACGCGCGCGAGGCTGCGGTGTCCATAAAATCATATAGTTTTTTACCCAAAAACATAAAAATGTGCGATTTTTTAAAAAAAAGTGAAAAAAAATTTGGAGGTAAAGAAAAAATACCTACCTTTGCAATCCCAAACGACAAGAACACGTTTGAAAACAACATTCCCGAATAGCTCAGTTGGTTAGAGCATCTGACTGTTAATCAGAGGGTCCTTGGTTCAAGTCCAAGTTCGGGAGCAAAAAAAGCACTGAAGAAATTCAGTGCTTTTTTCGTTAATATACTATCTCCCAGAATTTTAATTTCAACTTATTGGAGATATGGAAAATGTTTGTACCTTTGCAATAGTTGTACGGGATGGTTCATTCCCAAATTTGTAATATCAGGTGCCTATCTCCCAAATAGTCACCTGATTATTTTTTTAGAGACTTATAAGTTAGCCGAGGGGGCGTACTGAGTAGGATGGCGATAGAGTCCAAGAAATATTCTTCACATATGAACCATTAAATCGTACAATTAACAATGAGAATATTTTCTTTAGACTTTCGGCTGACTATAAAGTTAGGAATGCCAAGACTTGTTCGAGTGAGAATGCGGATGCATTGTCGACGAAACAAGTAAGATATGACTCACACAAATATGATATTGGGAGTATCATAGAAGTGTATGAGTATCGTACCATAAGGTAGTCTATTTCTCCTCGGCTTTTTTAT
>JAEIGA010010543.1_pt1 | contig 14012 bp, 6 predicted proteins | sample 9270691 | NCBI WGS metagenome assembly JAEIGA01 (sample SAMN17057246, study PRJNA624740) | gut metagenome | biome: biome; isolation source: fecal sample | host: Bos grunniens | place: China: Xizang | collected 2019 | reverse complement strand
TTTGATGATAATATTATAGGTTTCAGATATGTTACGGCAACGGCTGATAAGCCGGGAAGTGAGTCCATTCAAAAAGCGATATTTGATAATATTTCGATAACTAAAACTGCATATTCAGACGAAATTACGGGTGATGCTGATGAGAGTCTGCCTGTAGACAGTGGTATTAAAATCAATATTGATGACACAGTAGTTACTAAAAATATAACACCGCAGATGTATGGAATTAATTTTGAATGGGGCGGACAGGAAATTGACTACATGAAAAACAGCGAGCCTAATCCGGATTTAATTAATGTACATCGCGGGATTGTACCTCTGGCGAGAATGGCAGGCGGTTCGGCAAATTCGATGTACTGGAAAAAAGCGATAGGTGATAACAGAGCCGATTTGCAGTTCTGGCATTATGCGCCGGGACCATTGAGGTATGGTCCTGTTGAGTGGATAAAATCAACACAGCAGATGATGGACGGCAATATAAAATATATCTGGACGGTAAATATTCCAAGAGTCGATGACAGCGGTAACATGATAGGTGAAACGCTTGAGGATATAAAGGATTTGGTAAGATTTATGACTCTTAACCCATCAGATGATAATGCAGTTGGTTCAGACGGTATAAACTGGGCACAAAAGCGTGTCGAGCTTGGGATTGAAATGCCGGTTGATATATTTGCCTGGGAGCTTGGAAATGAGCTTGACCTGGAGGATAACGGCGGATACACAGTTAAGGAATATATGAATATGTGTAAGAGTGTAATTGATGCAATCCGTTCTGTAAATCCTGATGCCCCGATTGCGGTGCATGCTGTAACAAAAAGAACACAAACGTGGGCATTGTGGCATAGAGCTTTGCTTGAAGGAATGGGTGAAGATATAGATTATATATCAACTCATATTTATTATGATCCGGATAAAGTGAGCAGCGGTGAAACTGTAGTAAATGTAACTTCGCAGGATATTAAGGATATAACGGGCTCAGATAGAATAAAAGTTATTGTAACCGAACATGCTTCATCAAGGGAAACAGCCGATTCCAGCGGCAATACTTATGAATTTTGCAAGCCGCATACAATGCGAGGTGTTATAGCAAGTGCTGAATTTTTCAATAGGATGATGAAATACAGTGAAGTTGTTGCTTCAAATTATCATAGTATATACAGTTCATCATGGGCAACCTGCTATCCTAATGAAAATCGCAGACTTTATCGTACCGCAATAGCTGATTTGCTTGAGGTGTACGGAGAGAATGGTGTTGGAAACTCGGTTAAGTGCGATGTTGAAATCGAAAGCAACAACACTATATCGGATGTGACAGCGGCGGCAGTTAAAACTGATGATGGACTTAATATTATGCTTACGAATCCTTATGAAACGGATATGAACGTAAAAATTAATATTAATTCTGATGAATATTTACCTGTTTATAAGTCGGTTATTGACGCAAAATCGCTAAAAGCAGATAACTACAAAAACGGACGTAAGATTTCATATAGAATATCAGATGAAAAGGAAGATATAAGTACATATACAATTCCTGCAAGGAGTGTTACGGTAATTACTTTAAAAAAAGGCGTCAGTATTGAAATTGATGATGTCAATGAAAACAGTATAGGCTATAATGTTATATCTTCAGATGAAAAAGCTGCAAAGGTGATATGTGCTGTATATAAAGACAATGCCCTTTTATCGGTAAAAACGGAGGATATAATACTGGAAAAAGGAACGTGTTATAAAACGATTGATTGTAATCAGGGAAATGGAGATACGGTAAAGCTTATGGTGTGGAGCGGCTTTGATAATAATATGCCGCTATGTGAATATGATACGTACAGTATAAATTAAATGAGAGGTGAAAATATTGAAATCCGGTAGATTAAAAAAAATACTTTTTGCAATTCTTTCAGTAACGGTTTTGGTAAATACTGTTTCTGTCTTTGCAGAAGATAATACTTCATATACTATGAAAATCAATGAAAATAATGTTATAAAGACCGTTAACAGAACAATGTATGGCGTAAATATGGAATGGAGCGGTGCCCATGCAACCGGACTCTATCTTAAACCCGGAACACATGAACCTGAACCGACGTTTGTAGAGTGCTATACTGATATGTTTGGTCTTGCTCGTATGGCGGGCGGTTCTTCGCAGGAGTTCGTATGGAAAAACAGTCTTGGAGATATGAGTTCGCGTAAAGAACAGACTCTTTGGGGGCTGACAGCTAAAACTGAATTTGGTGTTGAGGAATGGCTCAAAGCAGTAAAAACGGCAGATAAAAATGCTAAATTTGTATATGTAGTAAATATCGTTAATGATACTTACGAGAATATGGCAGACGTTATTGAGTTTCTCAGAAGTGACGGCACGGTGAACTACAACGGCGGTGAAAACTGGGGGCAGGTAAGAATCAATATGGGTATAAAGGATCCTGTGGACATATTTGCCTTTGAAATAGGAAACGAAGTAGACCTTATAGGAAAAGAGTTTTCCTGGTATGTTGAGAAGGTCAGAACAGCAATAAGTGTTATAAGGTCTGTGGATAAAACCACACCTATTGCAGTTCATACCTCAACAAAAGGTAATGCATCAACACCGCAGTACTCAGGTTGGCACAGAACACTTTTACAGGAGTTTGGCGATGAAATAGGGTATATTTCGACTCACTATTATTACAATGTAGGTACTGTAACAGGTCTTGAAAAACGTATCAGTGAAATTTCATACGATATACAGTCAATGATGGGCTCTGACAGAGTGAAGGTTTATACGTCTGAGCATGCGGCAAACAGAATAAGCTCAAAAGCTGATGCCGGGTACGATTATGTTGTACCTCATACTATGCTTGGTACATTGAACTCAGCAGAATTTTTCCTGAGAATGATGTGGTATCCTATGATAGATTCTTCAACATATCACTCTACCCACAGCTCATCATGGTGTATTGGATACCGTGACGAGGACGGAGTAATGAAACCGAGTGGAATCGGCAGCTTGTTGAGATTGTTCCTTGATAATGGGGTAGGTAATGTTGTGGAAAGTCAGTTCAGCGGATTTGAGAAACTGAAAAAAGCTAATGTTATGGGACAGGCTGTCAAAAGCGAAGACGGCTTGAATGTTATCCTTGTAAATAACTCTGATAAAGCAAATACGGTTGAATTTACATTTAATAATCGCTACAGCTTAGAAGAGTATTCATATATACAAGCTGATGATTATAAGGCTGATAACTATATCGGTACAAAGGGAATAAATGTTGATACAGTGAAAGTGGAGTCAACAGATGAAATAACATCATATAAAATGCCGAAATATTCGGTAACGGCTCTCAGATTAAAGAAAATGGAAGGAGGTAGTGAGTGATGATGAAAAAAATAGCGGCTTTTGTTATAGCATTGTCCATACTGCCAAGTGCGGCACTTGCAGACTTTTCAGTATCTGAAAACAGTGAACCTATTGAGTTGTCTGTTGAGCAGATTGAGAGAAAGGCAATGGTCAAAAGCGGAGCAAATTATACACCGATTGATTTAAGACCTTATGCAAACCGTGCTTTCAGCGATGAAACAGCAGGTGACCACAAAGGTGGTTGGTCAGACCAGGGAAGTATAAACGATATGCGTCAGTTCAATGAATTCGGAAGTGTTAAATATCATGAAGTACCTTTTGACATTATACCTGAGGGAACAAATAATAATTGTTCCGTTATGGGCTTACGCGGACAGAATGATGATGCATTGCCGACAAAGATAGAAATTCCGGTGAATAATACAGCCGCAGGTATGTATGTTCTGCACAGTGCACCGTATGGTTCGACTGATAAGCTTTGCGGACGCTATAGCTTTGCATATACTGATGGAAGCTCAGCTTATATTGACATAATAAGTAAAAGACATATAAATGATTTCTGGGGTTCAACAGATGCTGACCATGCAAGAGTGGCATGGGTAGGTGATAATACTTACGCAAGTCAGAATGCGTCAAGAATACACTTTACTATGCTTGCACTGAATAATCCGCACCCTGAAAAAACTATTAAAAATCTTGTCTTTGAAACAGAAGGCACAGGTGCGTATATTATGATTATAGCGGTAACGCTGACTGATTTAGGACCATACCTGCCTATGGACAGTTCTTTGCTTTTAAATCCGATAGATTCTTACTGGAGGGAAGCTGATAAAAGAAATGTTGATAGTGTAACGGGCTCTCCTATAGACGTATCATATTTGCTGGATGCACCTGCAGGAAAGCATGGCAAAATAAAAACACATGGTGACGGCTTTGTGTTCGAGGATGGAACAAAGGCTAAATTCTGGGGAACAAACCTTATTGGTAAAGCTTGTTTTCCTGACAAGGAAGAGGCAGAAAAAATTGCATTAACGCTATCTCAGAATGGTATAAATATGGTAAGAATGACCGAGTTGGATTTTGATGGCAGTGATAATATATTTGCTGATAGTGAGAGTACTCTTGATTTAGACAGCGAGCAGATGGATAAGCTTTGTTATCTTATAAGCTGTCTGAAAGACAAGGGAATATATACATATCTTACCATTACATCAAAACGTGTAGCTAAGCTTGCTGACGGAATAACAGAAGCGGAAGATACAGCTGACGGTTATAAGATTGAAGGTTTTTTTGAAGAAAAGCTTATTGAATTACAAAAAGATTATATGAAAAAACTGCTCACATGGAAAAATCCTTATACAGATTGTACTCTGGCAGAGGATGGAGCAGTAGCAATGCTCGAATTTATGGATTCAAACAGTATGTTTGAAACTGTTGCACGTTTTGGCAGTGATTTTAATATAGGTTCAGAGCAGTATCAGAAAGCAATTGACGTAAAATATAATGAATTTATCAAAGGCCTGTATAAGAGTGATGAAAATCTGCGTAAGAGTTGGGGTTCAGATTATAACTTCATAAACAACAAAGGTTTGGGTGAATTAAGCTTTTACAGCGGATGGGCGAATTCGATTTATTCAGAAAAGCACAAGCTTGCAATTTCTCAGTTTCTTCTGCATTTAAGCGAAAAATATTACAGCGATATGAAGAGCTACTGTGATGCTCTTGGTTTTAAAGGCGTTTGCACAATGTCAAGTAATGTAATAAACAAATTTAATTACGGTGACGCTTTCGCGGCAAGAAGCAATGACTTTGTTTCAAGACAGGCAGTTAATTCATATAACGTAAAACCGACCGTTGAACCACCGATTATGTTTGATCAGGATTTGGGTTATACTGATGAATTACTCAGAGCCAGAATAGCAGGAAAACCATTTATGGTAAGTGCTTGGGGAACAACATACGCTTCGCCGTTTTCCGGCGACAGTGTGCTTGCAATGGCGGCGATAAGTGCACAGCAGGGGTGGTCAGCATGTCAGTATGCATTTCTTAATGGTGGGTCGTTATCAGATGAGGGCATTAACGATGTTATAAGTATTGCAAATGATGTATCACGAATGGGACTTATGCCCGCGGCGGCTATTATGTTCTATTCAATGGATGAACTTGAAAGCAAATACACAAAATCAATATCTATGGAAGAAACTATAGGTAAACTACCATTTAGTAATATGAATTTCACGCATTTGTTTGACAGAAAGACAGGCATAGACTTTGCAGCGCATACAGACAACGGTTACGTTAAAAAAGGCGATAATAAATATAAAAATAAGAATTTCGTCTATGATATATCAGATAATGTATACGGAGTAAGAAATGATACTACTGAAGGCTTTGTTGGTGCGATGAATTTGTATGAAACTCAAAAACACCTTGATGCAGAGGTTGACAATTCTCTGTCAGCTGTTGTGCTCTCGGCTTTGGACGGTAAAACATTAGATACAGCAGGACGTTTTCTGTTTACTACCGTTTCAAGAACCCGTCATAAAGGAATGGAAATGGATAATCTTCATAACATTCTCAATCGTGGTGAGGAGCTTGTAACAGAGCCTGTAACAGGCAGATTTACATTTAAGGTTGGTAAATGCCGGGTATATGCTCTTGATTTTTCGGGACAGCGAATAATGGAAATGCCTGTTTCGTTTGATAAAAACGGAAATACGGTAATGACTGTTACAAGAGAGAATAGTGCTGTATATTATGAAATTGTCAAAGAATAAAAGATACACGACGAAAGGATGAATATTATGTTAAAAAAATTTTTTGCTTTCATTGCGTCCGTATCAATGCTACTGTTATTGGAGGTATCGGCATTTGCTTATGATACAATAAACGTTAATGTCGATATAGGAAGCAGTCAGATCAGTGTCAGCGGTTCTATGGGGACAGAAGCAGCAGGAAGAGAATTGATTATGACAGTTGTTCAAGAAGATAAAACAATCTCAGATATAACTGTAGAGCCTGATACGGATGGATTTACCGACTTAATTTCAGGGTTTTACCAGACATCCTCAGATGCTGACGGAAATTACTCGTTTGACACCTTTGTGAACGGAAGTAAAAGCGGACGTTATAAAATTACTGTTACGGCAGATAACGGAATTTCACAGGAAAGCATAAATTTTCTTCCCTCAGACGGTTGGGCAGAAGGACTGAAAAACGAAATATCTTTATCTGATGCAAAAGCAGTTTGTGATATGTTTGAAAGAGAAAAGGATAATCTTATAGAAATATCTGATATTTTTGAATATTATTCTTTGGAGTCACAGGAAAAAGAAGAAATCTGTGAGTTTATAAAACAAACGTCTTCATATGGTTCACTTGAAGAAATATTTGATAAAATGGAAACTGCAGTAATTGAAAAATATATACTTACAACCAAATCAGCGGAAGGATTGAAAAAATATATTATTACACAAAACAGCGGTTTTTCAGAGAAATATATTTCTGCTATAGAAAAAATTCTTAATATAGAAAATAAGAAGGAAAATTCAGCGATTAAATATTTTTTAGGTTGTGATTCAGCGTCACAGACTGATATACTTGAAAATGCCGTAAGGATTGAAAAATTATCAATTAACGATTTTTATGATGCGTTATATCTTTCTGTAATCACTTACAGAATGAAGAATGTAGATAACTGGTCAGAGATATTTTCGATTATTAAAGAAAGTCAGGATGTGCTTACTGATTTGAATTTTGTTAAATATCAGCAATGTCCGTCAAGGTCGACTATAGATAAACAGCTTCCGAAAATGACCTTTAACAGTTTAGGTGAATTGTGTAAATATATAAACGATAAAGTGAATTCAGCAGGTAATACTACCACAGGCGGCGGAAACACAGGCGGTTGCTCATCAAGCTTTGGCAAGGGAACAAACGGCATATCGTCAGCAACAACAGTGATTGGATCGCAGAATACAGCAGATAAAACGGAATCTTCCGAGCAGTTTGTGTTTAACGATATGGATAGTTGTTCGTGGGCAAAGCCGGCTGTAAAGTATTTGTATGACAAAAAAATTGTCTCAGGAGATGGTAGCGGTAAATTTAATCCGTATGCAAATGTTACACGTGAGGAATTTGTGAAAATGCTTGTCCTGGCAATGAATATTGATATAAATACTGAATGCGATTTTGAAGATATTTCAGTAAATGATTGGGCTTATAGATATATTGCCGGAGCGGTAAAAGCAGGTATTGTAAACGGAATTAATGATAATACATTTGGAAAGGGAATGTATATAAGCCGTGAAGACATGGCGGTTATGACTGCAAGAGCTGTTTTTGAAAACGAAAGCGTGGAAGAAGAAACTGACTTTGTCGATTTTAGCCGGATAGCTGACTATGCACGCGAAAGTGTAAAGATAATGAACAAGTATGGAATAATAAACGGCTTTGATGATTCTACCTTCAGACCGAAGGATAGCTGTAACCGTGCTCAGGCTGCTATGGTTATATATAACATTATGCAAGCAGGAGGTTTTAATGGATGAAAGCATTGAATTTACTAAATAGAATTTTAGGCTGTATCCTTGTTGTGTCAATGCTGTTGTGTGTACAGGTATCTGCTAATGCGGAAGAAACAGGCACAGATAAGGTTGGTGAAAATGAAATATCATTTCTTAGAAACATCGGAATTATAGGTGACTGGACAAGCAGTGATCCTGTTAACAGGGGCGAGTTTGTCAATGCAGCGGTCAGATGTATAATAAAAGACAGCGGTTCTGTAGACAGCGGTGACACGGCGCGTGCTGATAAGGATGTTTTCAGTGATGTTTCTGCTTTAAACTGGATATCATATAACATTGAAATGGCGAAAAATCTTGGAATAATTTCAGGTGTTGATAATAATAATTTTTCGCCCAATTCTCCATTGACCGCTCAGGCGGCAATGAAAATTGCCGTAATAAGTGTAGGACACGGTTTTGCGGTAGACAGCTATGACAAGTATTTGTCGTATGCTTCATCAATCGGCTTGTACAAGGGCTTACATATTGTAAACGAGAACGGTCTTACAAAAGGTGAGGCGGCAATTATCTTGAAAAATATGCTTCAAACAGCGGCTGTTGAGGTAAGTATTAGTAATGGTATTAAAGCCTATGCTTTAAATAGTGATAATGGAACTATTTTATCCAATATACATGATATATGGCATTTTACCGGAGTTATAGAAGGTACAAAATATTCTTCAATAGATTCAACAGCTGTAACATCTGACAGCTATGTAAGAGTGATGGATGTAAAAAAAGGCGGAGTTCAGCTTTTTAATGTCGGAAAAACAGATGCACATGACCGTCTTGGTTTAAGAGGTGAATTTTACTACCGTGAGCATGAAAACGGTGAAAATGAACTTGTGTGGATGGATTTCAGCTCTGATAAATACAGTATAAGAGCAGAAGGCAGTGAAATCATCGAAGCGAAGAAAGAAAACAAGGAAATCAGGCTTGCTATCAGAGTGAAAGAAAACAGATTTGATGATTCTGTAACATATCGTACTATAAGGTTTACAACAGATATTAATATTATAAAAAACAATGTCTTTTATACTGATATAAACATGGTATTTGATATTCTTAATAATGCTACTGATGAAAACATAGATTATATAGAGCTTTATGACTATGACGGTGATGGTAAATATGATATCTTGAATATATGTACATATTATACTATTGTGGCTGATTATGTCCTTGAGAGTGATGAAAAGCTTACTGTTAAAGACCATATGACAGGACGCGTCCTTGATATAGACAAAAACGGCAATGCTCAAATTATACACCGCTATGATACAAATGGAAAGGTAAATGATTATTTGGGTATTACGGAAGGCAATGTTGTTTCAGTAAGTAAGAGCGAAGGCGTTAAGGATTTCTATTCAATCAGAATTTCAGATAAAACTGCTGAAGATATTCCGCTTGCTTATTCAGAAAAGGAAATGAACACACAAAACAGTGCATATGAATTTTCTGATACATTAAAGCAATATTATTCAGATAAAGCAGATGCACTGTTGTTAGGTGAAAAATATTTGTTTTATCTTGACCACAATGGTAAAATAGCAGGCTATGACTTAACGGGATCGTCTACGGACAACTATATATATGTTTATGGCACATATTATGATGAAAATGATGGTGTTATATTAAAGGTAGCAACCTTAGAAGCTAAAATCCTGAAATTTAAGTGTGTTGATAAATTTACAATAGACGGAAAAAAGACAAGTGAAGCTACAATATATGATGCTCTCAAGCAAATAAAAAATCAGCTTGTTGAATATGAAGTGAATAAAGAAGGTGAGATAGTTGCTCTTAATCTACCTTCGCTTATACAGGAGGAAGGTAAATTAAGCTACTCTGTAGGTCTTAAACCGGGACGCTCTGTATATGTTAAATATAAGAGTTCAGCAAATGCCTTTTTTACAAATAATGTAGGTAATGTAGCAATAACATCAAATACAACGGTTATACAGGTGCCGCACGAAGAACTGAATGATTCGGGAGTAAGGCTTGAAGAATTCTGTAAGAAGGGTGCAAGCTTTGAGAATGACGGACAATATTATGTGAAGGCATATCATACTAATTCTTCATCAGTTGCAGCAGATATTTTAATTGTGTGCAATAAAGGCGAGAACAAAATTTTAGATACAACAAGACTGGCTGTTGTTGAAAGGAAGATAATGTCACTTAACAATCAGGAGGAACCGGCTGAGAAAATCACATGCATACAAAACGGAAGTGAGATTTCTTTGTGCAGTTCAAAGCAATATTTTACTGATAACAATGGAAATAGGGTTGATGTAGACAGCGGAGACATTGTTCAGTTTGTGACGGATGCAACGGGTGATTGCGTAAATATCAGAGTATTATATGACTATGATGCACCATACACAGATGTTACAACTCCTTACAGTACAAGTATAAGAGCAATACGGGGGAGTGTATATAATTGCGACGGTACAGTATTCTATATGGTTAAAAATAGTTGGGATATAGGTGAGGCTGATGTTATACCTGCAAATCTTGAGGCTCATTTATGCAAAGCAAAAATTCTGATATATGATGGATATGCAAAAAAATTGGAGACGGGCAGTGTTGATGATATTATCGGCTATAGAGATAATCCGTCAGATTATTCAAGGGTTGTTGTTGCAAACAGCTTTGCCGTACCAAACATAATTGTAATTTATAAATGATTTTAAAAAGCGGTATTTTATGCCGCTTTTTAAATAATATGAAAGGGTTGTATATATGTCAGAATATAATTATAAAAACTTTAAGCTTGAGTCTGAATGTGATGTAAATATGTCAACACTTAAAGATAGCGGTGATTATAAAATATTTAAAATAGCTATTGGTAAATGCAACGAAAAAACAGAGCCGATTAAAATTGAATGGTCAGTTCCGTGCTGTGATATTGTTTCTCAGTGGAATCCGGGCTTTAATGTTGATTGTACCCTTAAGCCGGCATGGGATTCGGTCAAGGTACAATCAAGGACTGTGTTTAGTATGCCTTTGCAGGTACATATGGGTGCAGGTGGTGTTAATCGTTGTACTGTTGCTTTATCAGATCCTAAAAATTTGTGTGAAATTCGCTCGGGCGTATATGAGGAGGATGCTTGTATACTTTACAAGGTGATTTTGTACCCTCAATATGTGGGAACGGAGTATGAGATACTGTTGATGACAGATATGCGTGATATTCCTTTTTATGAAGCGATTGATGGTGTACGCAAGTGGTGGACAGAACTTGGATACAATATTACATATGTTCCGGATGTTGCAAGAGTGCCGATGTATTCAACCTGGTATGCAATGCATCAGAACCTTGATGAAAGTGAATTGCTCAGAGAGTTAGAGATAGCAAAAGAGTATGGAATGAAAGCTGTAATTATAGATGATGGCTGGCAAACAGAGGATAATAATCGCGGATATGCATATTGTGGAGACTGGCAGCCGGCAAAAAGTAAAATTCCGGATATGAAAAGCTTTGTTGGGAAAGTTCATTCTCTGGGAATGAAATGTCTTTTATGGTATTCTGTACCTCTTGCAGGTATTTATTCAGAAACGTTAAAAAGATTTTCTGATAAAATTTTAAAACAAAACAATAAAGCCTGCTACGTTCTTGATCCAAGGTATAAAGAAGTTCGTGATTATCTTTCAGATACCTTTGAGCAGGCTGTTAAAGAGTGGGACTTTGACGGACTTAAGCTTGATTTTATGGACTCGTTTCAATTAGGGGAAAATGATGAAATTAAATCAGGTATGGATATTATTTCGCTGGAAACAGCTATATGCACTTTAATGGCTGACATAAAAAAACGTCTGGAACTAATAAAGCCCGACATACTGATAGAACTGCGTCAGAATTATATAGGACCTCAGATGCTTGGATATGGTAATATATTACGTGTTGCAGACTGTCCCGCTGATATTATCAAACACAGAGTATGCGGAATTAATTTGCGGCTTACATCAGGCAGCAGTGCCGTTCATTCGGATATGCTTATGTGGAATTATAAAGAAAGTGTTGAAAGTGCAGCACGTCAAATAATAAACGTTTTATTCTTAGTCCCGCAAATTTCGATGAAACTGGAAAAAATCAGTGACGAGCATAAAAAAATGCTTAAATTTTATTTGGATTTGGTCGATGAATATCGTAAATGTCTTCAGGAAGGAGAAATGAAGATTTATAATCCCGAAGCTAATTATTCTCTGGTAACCTTAGAAAAAGATATGCAGTTTTTTGCAGTTGCATATTCAAATTGTGTTGTTAAATCATACAGTGTGTATAACGAATTTATTTTTGTTAACGGAACCTCTGATGACACATTGATTATAGATAACTTGGCAGATGAATATGAAGTAGAAGTAACTGTTTTTAACTGTATGGGAGAAAGCGAAAATTATAATTCGGTACTAAAAAAAGGATTGAATAAATTTAATGTAAAACAGTCCGGTGTTCTTAAATTGAAAAAATTAAGCTTTTACAAGGAGAATTTGATAAGATGAAAAATTTGGAAGGATATTTGAAAGCTACTGTTGATGAAATAAATAAAGCTCTTAGTAATGCAGTATATATGACAGAAATAAAAGCGGAAAAGTATGGCGTAAAATTTCCGGGTGAGTGTTCTAAGGATTTATTCTACAGTTATGGGGATAATCTTGGGTGGACTACCGGATTCTGTACAGGAATAATGTGGCTTGCATATGAGAGAACAAGGAGTGAGAAACTGAAGGATATAGCTCTCTTGCAGGTTAAAAGCTTTCTTGAAAGAATAGAGAAAAGAATAGATGTAGACCATCATGATATGGGATTTCTCTATAGCCTTTCATGCATTGCGGCGTATCAGTTAACGGGCAATGAAGAAGGAAAAAAAGCGGCAATTTTAGCGGCAGACAACCTGATTTCCCGTTTTAACAAAACAGGGCAATTTATTCAGGCTTGGGGAGAAATGGGAAAAGCAGAAAACTACCGGCTTATAATTGACTGTATGTTAAATGTTCCGTTGTTATTTAAAGTAAGCCAAATTACAGGTGATGATAAATATGCAGATATTGCAAAAAAACATATTAAAACATCGCTTTCGTGTATTTTAAAAGAAGATAATTCGACTTATCATACTTATTACTTTGATAATAGAACAGGTGAGCCGCTTTACGGCAAAACGGCACAGGGAAACAGGGACGGTAGTGCATGGTCAAGAGGACAGGCGTGGGGAATATACGGTTGTGCATTGGCCTACAGATATACAAAGGATATAAAATGTTTGGAAAATTTCAGGAAAATAGCAGAATTTTTTATTGACGGCTTACCGGAAAATCTTGTGCCGTTCTGGGATTTCGATTTTTCAGATGGCTCCGGAGAACCAAGAGATTCTTCAGCAGGTGCGATTGCAGTATGTGGACTTATGGAAATGGCTTCTTTATTGGATAATGAGGAAGGTAAAAGATACAAAGATATAGCTTTAAAAATGCTAAAGGCATTGATTGATAATTGTGCTGTAACTGATTTATCTGTTTCAGACGGCTTGTTGTTACATTCTACTTATTGCAGGGGAACAGCAACCAATGAAAGAAGAGATACGGGTGTAGATGAATGTTCTTCATGGGGAGATTATTTTTATATGGAAGCTCTTACAAGAGCGATAACGGACTGGAAACTGTATTGGTAAACGAAGAAGCCGAAGGAGCGATGGTTAATGTATAAAATAGGCTACAATGAATTTTTGGATAAAGTACACGGGTGCTGGTATGGTAAGTGTCTTGGCGGTGCCGCAGGCGCACCTGTAGAGGGAATTAAAAAAGTTATCGATGTTAATGATTTTTCGGAAATTTTTAATCCGGACCTGCCTAATGATGATCTTGATTTACAGCTTTTATGGATTGATGTTTTAAAAACAAAGGGTACGATAATAAATTCATGTGATCTTGCTGATGCGTGGGTGAAAAAATGCTGGTATCCTTTCTCTGAGTACGGATATTTTCTTAAAAACTATATGCGAGGAATAAAGCCACCATATTCGGGAATAGTCAATAACAGTTTTTTTAAAGAGGGTATGGGCTGCCCTATAAGAAGTGAAATCTGGGGAATAATATCTGTAGGAAATCATAAA
>JAEIGA010010542.1_pt1 | contig 14012 bp, 9 predicted proteins | sample 9270691 | NCBI WGS metagenome assembly JAEIGA01 (sample SAMN17057246, study PRJNA624740) | gut metagenome | biome: biome; isolation source: fecal sample | host: Bos grunniens | place: China: Xizang | collected 2019 | reverse complement strand
TGGGGAATTTTGTTCCGGGTTATTGTTCCTCTGTCCCTGCCTAGTATTCTGACCGTAATTTTGTTCCAGTTCTTGGCTTATTGGAATGAATACTTGGTAGCCCAAACCTTCTTGATTTCCGATGCAAAACGAACCTTACCAGTTGGTTTGCTGAGTATCATGCAGGAAGCAAAGGTTGCTACCGATTATGGTCGCCTGTATGCAGGTTTGGTTATTGTTATGGTGCCTGTTTTACTCTTGTATTGCTTTGTTCAGAAGAACTTGACCAAGGGTATTTCCATGGGCGGTTTAAAAGGCTAATTTTTCGTTTAGCGCTGGTGGGTATCTGAAGGAATGGGTATCCACCAATTATTATACTTCTAAGGGAGACAAAGAGTATTATGGAAAGCATAAACTCACAAGAAGAAAATCAGCGGGCAGAAGTAGCTCCTAGAGCAAACACTGGTAGAGTAACTATTCCCACCGACTTGGACGTGGTGGATCAGACGCTGGAAGTGATGAAGCAGTGGGGTGCCGATGCCCTGCGAGATTGCGATGGAACAGATTTTCCTGCTCAGCTACAGGGTGTGGGCGCAAAGATTTATTCTACCTATTATACCACCCGCAAGGACAATGCATGGGCAAAGGCAAATCCCGACGAGATTCAGCAAATATATATTATGACTCCCTTCTATTCTACTGGGGAAGGATCCTTGTCTATTCCTTTGATGAAGGGCTTGTATCCAGAAATGCTAAAGGTAAATCCTTTAGACAGACAGCGCTGGTGGGAGGTTATAGATAGAACTACTGGTGAGATTGTGCCTCCCGCTGAATGGGAGTACCAAGAAACTGGCGATGTGGTGGTGATTCCCCAAGCAAAGCCCTTTCATCAGTATACAGTGAGCTTCTTGGCCTTTATCATGTGGGATCCTGTACACATGTACAATGCTGTAGTTAATGGCTGGAAGGATGTGGAGCATCAGATTACTTTTGATATTCGCCAGCCCAAAACCAAGGTATTTACCATGGAGCGCCTGCGAAAATTCATTGCAGACCATCCTTATGTAGATGTTATTCGGTATACAACCTTCTTCCATCAGTTTACCTTGCTCTTTGATGAGGAGGCTCGGGAAAAGTATGTGGATTGGTATGGCTATTCCGCTTCCGTTTCTCCCTATATTTTGGAGCAGTTTGAAAAGGAAGTGGGTTACAAATTCCGCCCCGAATTCATCATAGACCAAGGATATTACAATAACCAGTATCGTATTCCCTCTAAGGAATTCAAGGACTTTATGGCATTCCAACGGCGGGAGGTTGCTGCCCTAGCTAAGGAAATGGTGGATATTACCCATGAATGTGGCAAGGAAGCCATGATGTTCCTGGGTGATCACTGGATTGGTACAGAGCCATTTTTGGATGAATTTAAGACCATCGGCTTGGATGCCATTGTAGGAAGTGTGGGTAACGGTTGTACCCTGCGTCTTATTAGCGATATTCCTGGGGTAAAATACACCGAAGGTCGCTTCCTACCATACTTCTTCCCAGATACCTTCTTCCCTGGTGGAGATCCTGTAAAGGAAGCTAAGGTGAACTGGGTAACTGCCCGCCGTGCAATCCTACGAAAGCCTGTGGACAGAATTGGTTATGGTGGTTACTTAAAGTTGGCCCTTGATTTCCCTGAGTTTGTAGATTATATCACCAGTGTTTGTGATGAATTCCGTACCTTGTATGAAAATATCCGAGGAACCACACCTTACTGCGTCAAGACTGTGGCTGTGTTGAACTGCTGGGGTAAGATGCGCTCTTGGGGCTGTCACATGGTTCACCACGCACTGTATCAAAAGCAAAACTATAGCTATGCAGGTGTCATTGAGGCTCTGTCTGGAGCTCCCTACGATGTGCGCTTCATTAGCTTTGATGACATTTTGCAGGACGCTTCTGTGCTTGATGGGGTAGATGTTATTATCAATGTGGGTGATGCAGATACAGCCCACACTGGTGGTTATTATTGGAAGAATCCTGTGATTTGTGATGCAATTCGTCGCTTTGTTTGGAATGGTGGTGGATTTATTGGGGTGGGTGAGCCTACTGGTCACCAAAGTCAGGGGCGCTTCTTGCAGCTGGCAGACGTACTTGGTGTGGAAAAGGAACGAGGCTTTACCCTTGGTTACGACAAGTATAATTGGGATAACCACAGCCACTTCATTACAGCGGATGCTGGTGAACAAATCGATTTTGGCGAGGGAATGAAGTCAATCTACGCCCTGCCGGAATCCACCGTTCTTGTGCAGCGAGAAAAAGAAGTTCAGCTGGCTGTAAACGAGTATGGTTCTGGTAGAAGTGTGTACATCAGTGGCTTGCCCTACAGCTTTGAGAACAATCGCCTGTTACACCGAGCGGTATTGTGGAGTAGCCACTGTGAAAATCAGCTCAACAGCTGGTTCAGTAGCAACTACAACGTGGAAGTCCACGCCTACGTTAAAAACGGTAAGTTCTGCGTAGTAAACAACACCTACGAGCCACAATCTACCACAGTCTATCGTGGTGATGGTTCTCGCTTCCATCTTGACTTGGACTCCAACGAAATACGTTGGTACAAGATATAGCCTCCTTGGGCTGGTTCTCTTGTGGAGCCAGCCCTTTTTTTGTATATTTGTTACAAGACTTGCTGATTTGTGGCAGGAAAATTAATTGAAGGAGTTGAATATGAGAGATCCACGAATAGATACATTGGCAAAGAATTTGGTGCGTCACTCTGTAGCGGCAAAGGCTGGAGAAAAGGTTTTGATTCAAGCCAACAACATGGCTCAGCCCTTGGTGGAAGCTTTGGTGCGAGAGGTGTACGCTGTGGGTGCCATGCCCTTTGTTTCCCTCAAAAACAAGGCTATTGAACGGGAAATCCTGCTGGGAGCTACCGAAGAGCAAATGAAGACTCGTGCTCAAATCGAGCTGGCAGAAATGAGTGCCATGGATTGCTTCATTGGCTTTACGGCACCAGAAAATCTCAATGCTTGGATTGATGTTCCTGCTGAAAAGATGGACTTGTACAATAAGTTTTACTACAAGCCCGTTCACTTGGAGCGGCGACTTAATCACACTCGCTGGGTAGTGCTTCGTTCTCCCACGCCTGCCATGGCTCAGTTGGCTGGAATGAGTGAGGCTGCTTTTGAAGATTTCTTCTATAACGTTTGTACGTTGGACTATGGTAAAATGTCTCGTGCCATGGACGCTCTCACCAAGGTGATGGCTGCCACCGACAAGGTGCGCATTGTGGCTCCTGGTACCGACCTCACCTTTTCTATCAAGGGTATGAGCCAGATTAAATGCGATGGTAACATGAATATTCCTGACGGAGAAGTGTACACGGCTCCTGTACGGAATTCTGTGAACGGTGTTATCAGTTATAACACTCCATCCTTGGAAGGTGGCTTTGTGTATGAGAAGATTCGATTTGTGTTCAAGGACGGAAAGATTGTAGAAGCCACCGCCAACGACACCGACAGAATCAACAAGCACCTAGATACCGACGAGGGAGCCCGCTACATCGGGGAATTTGCCATTGGCGTGAACCCCTACATCCTGCACCCCATGAAGGAAACCCTCTTTGACGAAAAGATTGCAGGCTCCATCCACTTTACCCCTGGTAATGCCTATGCAGACTGTGACAACGGCAATCGCTCTGCCATTCACTGGGACTTGGTGTTGATTCAACGTCCCGAATACGGTGGTGGTGAAATCTACTTTGATGACAAGCTCATTCGCAAGGATGGCCTTTTCGTACTGCCAGAGCTGGAGTGCCTGAACCCCGATAACTTGAAGTAAGTGTGTGGAAAGTGGCCTAGTGAAGGAGTTTACTAGGCCTTTTTTTGTTGGCGGAGCAATCAACTGGATGTTGTGGAAAGACCGTTCAGCAGTAAAATTTTATTTCATCGAAGGTTTCCTGCCATTTTTATCTTGATTTGTAGGAGCTTCGGCTGGGGCGTAGAGGATATCCGCCCTGCTTTGCCGCTATGACTTGATTTCCAGCTCCACCATCATGTTTCTTAAATACGTATTGTAATGTCTTGTAATCGTGTCCTTTAGCTCGCATAGCAGGTTGCTGTCAACATATCCTTGGGTGTTTGCGGGGATGAAAAATTTGAGGATATCAACTTCCAGTGCTTCTGCCAATTGGGTAAGTGTCTTATCGCTGGGCCATGCCATGGAAAGTTCCACGCTCTTAACCATGGCCTCCGAGATATTTGCCTTCTCTGCCAACTCGAACTGAGTGAGCTTACGCTCCTTGCGTAACCGCTTCATGTTCTCTGCCAATCGTTTTTGTATTTCAAGTTTCATATTTCCATTATCAATCTAAACCGAGTAGTTTAACAGTCAGTCATAATAAACCTATTTTAAAAATATTTATTGACAGTATCTAAAATGGATATTATTATTATATATATAGGCCTATATAGATAGTATCAATATACATTTTGATTTTTTTTCGTACTGTTAAGGAGGATTTGGTATGAAGAAGTGTGTATGTGTTTTTTTGTTCGTGTTGGTAACAGTAACGCTGATTTCTTTTGTAGGTTGTAAGCATGATGGCGATCCAGAGCCAGCAAATTTCGTAGGAGAGTGGCGTTCCACTGATGGAAGTGCAACTGTAACTATGGATGATGGTAAATTTACTACAGCGATGGGTGATTTAGGACTGAAGGGAACCTACACCGTTGATGGTAATACTGCCACAACATCCAAGGTTCAGATTCCTGGAGAAATGACTGGGGGACAAACTGTTTCTGTGTCATTTACAATGAAGATGGTAGATGGCAATGATGTGATGAAATTGACTGTTCCTGCGGAACTAACTGGGGATAAACCATTTGACATGACATTTGTCAAGAAATCCACCACAAAACCAGATTTAATTGGAACTTGGACTGGCAAGGTTGATCTTGATGGAAAAGGGACTCTTGGAGAGGTAAGGATTGTATTCACCGGTAACACAGCGACTTTAACCATGGGTGGAGAAACTTTCGAAGACACTGTTGAGCAGGAGGGTAATTTCTTCTCTCTTGTTAAATTTGGTATAACTGGTATGATTTCTGCCTCTGGAAAGGCTTATATTGCTGATGGTTCGGTCTTTACCAAGCAGTAAAAAATTGTTTACAAATTGCGAGGCTGCCGAGAAAATCTAGGTGGCCTCCTTGCTTGTCTGCAAATTCAGGAGGATGACGATGAACAGAAAAATTGTGAAGGGGATGATTTTTTCGATTACGGTACTGGCCTTTTGTTTCGGTTGCACTTCCACACCTGCTGGATTGACAGAGAGTCAGGCTGTTGGTGCAAACCATTCACCTGCCGCATTGTATAGTGTGAGTGTCAGTGGCAATGCCAAGGAGTTTACCTCTGCCAAGGCTCGTGAGGTAGCGTTCAATGTGTTGCAGGTGGCAGGTGGATTCAACTTTGTGGATCAGAATCAGGTAAACCGGGTGTACAACGAGGTGAAGGAAAAGGCTGCCAAGAAAGCAAAGCGAAAAGAAGTTTTTGCAGTACTTTCTGGAGAAGAGGGGCTGTTCCATGCCCTAGCAGATAATAATGATACCGATGAATTTTACCGTTCCGATGTGTTTAAGGCTCTGGCAAAAGATAAAAATATAAAGGCTAAGTATTTTGTCATTGTTAATGTAACTGCTGGTGTCCGCCAAACAAAGGAAGCGGTAAAGCCTGCTGCAAAGACTGTAGTTCAGATTTTGGATACAAAGGGAGAAGTGAAAAAATCAATCACTGCCGTGGCCAGCGTGCCCGCCATGATTCTTGCGGAACTGGAGGACAAGAGCCAGGTGACAGAAAAATTTCCTGAGCTGATTGAGCGTTCCATCTATCTTGCTGCGGAAAACTTGAACAAAAAGGACAAGCTTTTTGAGATTCATCCTCTAAAAGAGGAAACATTGGAGATTATTACTAGTTCTGAGTGGCCAGTTTCCTTGGCAACTTGGGAATAAGGTTGAAAAAAAGCGGCTTAGGAATCAGTTCCCGGCCGCCTTTTTTTTGGGTGAAAGCTCACCCCACGAATCCGAGCCGCATCGCAATCACCAGAATCAGCCCCAGAACCAAACCTTCCAGAACTGCGTTCCCTACAAACAACAAAATGGATTTCAGCTTGCTTGACATATCGCCCCCTAGAGGTTATATTGTGAGTAACAACGGTTGGCAAGATGGCCGTCTTACCAACCGTGCTCCCGTTTAGCCAATCATCTTGGCGATGATGGCTACTAGGATTTGGACGATTCCTGCTATGAGCAGTTCAAGTGCTTTTAGCAGGATTTTTTTTGTCCTTTCCCTCACAATATAACCTCCTTGCATAAGATTTGTAGGTCATCTGACCTGTCTTCATCCTATTCCAAAAGTTTTGCTTTGTATACAAGTGTACCCTTGACTCAAGGGTGAGGCTTACCGAGCAAAATGGAGGGTTCCAATCTTGCATTGAAGGAAAGAATAAAGTACTCTGATACAGAAGGAATCAGGAGGCGGTATGAATTACGCAGAAGAATCATTGAAGTGTCATGGACAGTGGAAGGGTAAGCTGGAGGTGATTTCCACGGTACCAGTTAAAACTCGCGAGGATATGTCGTTAGCCTACACACCAGGAGTGGCAGAGCCTTGTCTTGCCATCCAAAAGGATGTGAACAAGAGCTATGAATTAACTGGCCGCCACAACATGTGCTTGGTGGTAACTGATGGTACTGCGGTGCTGGGGCTTGGAGATATTGGTCCAGAGGCTGGCATGCCCGTAATGGAAGGCAAATGTGTGTTGTTTAAAGAGTTTGGCGGTGTAGATGCCTTCCCTCTGTGCATTAAAAGTAAGTATGTAGATGAAATTGTTAATACTATTTACCTCATTTCTGGTAGCTTTGGTGGGGTAAACTTAGAGGACATTGCGGCTCCTCGTTGTTTTGAAATCGAAAAAAAACTGAAGGAAAAATGCGACATCCCCATCTTTCACGATGACCAGCACGGAACTGCGGTAGTAACCTTAGCAGGTCTTTTGAATGCATTGAAGATCGTGGGTAAGAAGAAGGAAGATGTACGTATTGTGATTAACGGGGCGGGAGCTGCCGCCATTTCCATTTGTCGTCTGCTTTTGGCCTGTGGCTTTGTTCATATTACCCTCTGTGATAGAAGTGGCGCCGTGTACAAGGGCCGCAGTGAAAACATGAATCCCATCAAAGAGGAAATTGCCACCGTCACTAACTTGGAGTGTCGCTCTGGAACTTTGGCTGACATGCTGGTAGGTGCTGATGTGTTTATTGGAGTAAGTGCTCCTGGAACCGTAACGAGCCAGATGGTGGCCTCCATGAACAAGGATGCCATCGTTTTTGTCTGTGCTAATCCCACTCCAGAAATCTTCCCTGATGAAGCTCGTGCCGCTGGTGCTGCGGTGGTGGCTACTGGTCGGAGCGACTATCCCAATCAAATCAACAATGTGCTGGCCTTCCCTGGTATTTTCCGTGGCACCTTTGACGTACGAGCCCGTGACATCAACGATGCCATGAAGATTGCCGCTGCTACCGCCTTGGCCAATTTGGTGGAAGATGAAAAACTTTCACCTGAGTACATTATCCCTGCGGCCTTTGATCCCCGTGTTCGTGATGCAGTGGCCTCTGCCGTTGCTACCGCTGCCCGTGATTCTGGGGTGGCCCGCCTATAACAATATTGATAGGAGACATTATGTTAAAAGAAGCAGCCTACATGCCTTGGTGGTTTTTCCAAAGCAGGATTTTAGGGAAGAAAAAGCCCCTGCAAACGGTACTTTTTATTACTGACTATTGCAATCTGCGGTGTAAACACTGCACGCCATCAGGCCACCTGTGTTCCCACACAAAAAGCTATGAGCAAATCAAGGAGGAGCTGATGTATAGCTATCAGCAAGGCTCCCGATTTGTGGACTTTGAAGGTGGAGAACCTACTTTATGGAAGGAGGGTGACAAAACCCTCAACGATTTGTACAAGCTGGCCAAAGAAATCGGCTTTTTTTCCTGTACACTGACTACCAACGGTCAGCGTCCCTTTGGCGACACCTTGGCAAATTCCGTGTGGGTAAGTGTAGACGGCTATCAAGAGTACCACGACAAGGTACGGGGAGAGGGCACCTTTGCCAAGCTAGATAAAAATATTCGGGAAAGCGGTCATCCTGCTTTGAGCATTGCCATGGCCATTAACAAGCTAAATCGCCCCTCCCTGCGAGACACCGTGAACTATGCCAAGGAAAATCCTGCCATCAAGTCCATTGCCTTGAACATTCACACGCCCTTCCCTGGCACAGAGGAATTAACCTTGAGCCTGGAGGAACGTCACGAGTTGATTGACGAAATCATCCAGCTGAAAAAAGAAGGCTATCCCATTATGAACACCGTTTCTGGTCTCAAAACCATGAAGAAGCGAGGATTCAAAAAGTATTGCTGGGTGTGCAACTACATCATGATTGACGGTCAGCGTCTGCCTTCTTGCCCCGGTTATTTGCTGGAAGGCAATGTGTGCGATGACTGCGGATTCTGCATGTCTGGGGAAATGTATTCCGTGCTTCATCTCAAGCCAGATACCATTACTGCGGGGCTCTCCCTCAGATTGGGATAAGGAATTCTATCAGGATACTTTTGTAGGAGGAAATAATGAAAAATCCAAGTTGGAAGGATAAGCTTCAGTATTGGTTTGATAACCTTATGTCAAAGGGAAGTTTATCTTTGATTGGCTTGCTGGCGGTGATTACAGGTGTTGTTATTGCCATTGCAGGATGTATTGTTGCCTTGTTACCAGACGCAGAGGGTGCTGGGGTGCTGTCTTCCATTTGGTTTAGCCTCATGCATGCCATCGATGCAGGAACTATTGCTGGTGACAGTGGAAGCTTCCCCTTTATGTTGATAATGGCCATCGTAACATTGTGTGGTCTTTTTATCACCAGTATGTTGATTGGGGTTATTGGTTCTGGCTTGGAAGACAAGATGAATTCCCTGCGAAAAGGTCGTTCTCAGGTGCTGGAACAAAACCACGTGATTATTTTCGGTTTTAACGAAAATGCCCTAAATATTTTGCGTGAATTGATTCTAGCCAACGAAAATCACAAGAAATCTGTTGTGGTGGTCATGGACAACCAAGATAAAAGTGAAATGGAGGATGTGATTTCACAGCGTATTCAAGATACTAAAACCACACGTATTATCTGTCGCACTGGCTCCATGGATAACCTTGCCGATGTGGAAATCTGTTCTCCCAGTACTTGTCGTTCTATCATCATCAATGCAGAAGATGACTTTATGAGTGTAAAGGCTATTTTGGCCTGTGCTACTGTTTTAGAGAATAGTGGCAATACTGAGGCATACATCACTGCCTTGATTCGTAGTGAAGAAAATGTAGATGCAGCAAAAATTGCTGGCAAGGGCAGGGTAGAGGTCTTCTATTTCCAAAACTCTATTGCACGAATCATGGCTCACACCTGTCGTCAACCAGGTATGTCATCTGTATTTACGAATCTTCTGAGCTTTGACGGCGATGAAATCTACGTAGAATCTATTCCTTCCATGGCAGGTAAAACTCTTGCTGAAGCAAACTTGTACTTTCCTAAATCCACCCTTATTGGTTTAGTTCAAGATGGTACTCCCAAATTGAATCCTCCAGTGGATACAAAAATTGCTCCCCAGGATAAGTTGATTCTCATTGCCCAAGACGATGGTGTTTCTATTCCTACCAAAGAAGCTGGTGTTGTAGACAAGTCTCGTTTTGCTCCCATTGCCCACTCTGCTGCTCCCCTGCAAAAAACACTGATTTTAGGTTGCAATGAATTACTGCAACAGATTGTTAGTGAATTAGATTGTTATCTTGCCAGTGATTCTCCTGTGATTATTGCTGCTTTGGAGGAAGATTTAGCTAAGAGTGAGCTCCCACAGCAAGACCAATTAAAGAATATAGCTTTGGATATTTGCTCCTGTGATATTTTCCAGCGTTCTGCTTTGGAAGAACTCCTTGCACATAAGCCAGATAATGTGTTGATTTTATCTGATACCGATAATGATGACCAAGAATCAGATTCAAAAACCCTGCTTTTGTTGCTACAGCTTCGTGATATTGCTCACAAAACAGGCCTGAAGTTCTCTGTCACCAGTGAAATGCGAAGTGTGGAAAACCAAGAGCTTGCTCAAGTTACCAAAGTTACAGACTTTGTAGTAAGTAGCAACATCACCGCCTTGATGATGACTCAAATTTCTCAGGCTCGGGAACAATTTGGTATATTGGATGACTTATTGTCAGATGATGGTTCTGAATTGTATATGAAGGATGCAGGGCGTTACGTAAAACTTGGTGAACCTGTTGATTTTTATACCATTGGAGCTGCTGCGACCCAGTATGGAGAAATTGTGGTAGGGTACAAGAAATGCCACGATGATGGTGAGTTCGATATTGTTTTAAATCCCCCAAAATCTTCTCCAGTGCTTTTACGTCAGGGGGACAGTCTCATTCTCTTAGCCGAAAATTAAAAAAAATCAACAGAATGAATTTGAAGTTTAATTTAAGTAAAATGAATTCATTCTGTTGGTTTATCGGTAAACATCAAATTCTTCTAGAAAAAAACAAAATCTAAAAAAAATAAAAATAATGTGTAAATTTTTTGAAAAAAAAAGTTGCAATCTGAGAATCATCCGTTTATAATGTATTTAACCAATTATTTTATCCCCCCCCCCCCCCCTAGGATCTTTATGTTTTCTCAAAAAAAGGTGGGAGCGGGTAAAAAATTTAATTGAAAGGAGAGCCATATGGAAAAGTACAGACCTCTTATCTTGAAGATTTTGCTTGCTGTTGGAGTCATTGCCATTGTTGGTATTGTTGCATTAGGATTAATCCTTTACGGTGAAATCAAGACTCAGATGATGGATATGCAGTCCACTACTTTAACAGAGAGTATCCCTTATATCCCAGAAGCAATTGAAGTACAAAAAGAAGATCTTTTAGGTCAAATTGAATATCTTATGTCTGATTCTGATACTACTTCTCGAGATTTTGCTACTGATGTTTCTGCTCGTGATTATTTGCGTTCCCTTTGTGAGGTGAGCAACCTCAGTAATGCAGCGATTTTCGATTTACAGGGACAGCTTTTAGTAAGCGTTGGTTCAAGTGATTTTTCTGCTCCAGGTGTGCGGAATGTAATTTCTCAGGCAAAACAGGGAAAGGCCGTTGCATTGGCTACTCCCAGCGGAGATAAATTCTTCATGTCAGCTGCTGGTATTGTAGATGGTGGTCCTCGCGGTAATCTTATCTTGTTGATTCAGTTGGACTTGTCTACTGCCGAGTTCCTCCGATCTGCAGTTAAGGTTCCCCATACTGAAGTAAGTATTTTTATTGGGGATAAACGTATTGCTTCTACCATTGATGCTCACGGTGATGTTCGACTAAAGGATCAAAAGATTCTTGATACTGTTTATAAGAAAAATGGCATTTATATTGGTCACACAACAGTAGATAATATTGACTATTTGGCAATGTATACTCGTCTCAACAGCCCAGACTTTACTGAAGAGGTGATGATTGCAGTTGTAGAGGTCTTCACTTATGTTAAGGAAGTATATATAAATATTATTTCCTTGGTTGTTATCACTACAACAATTCTCATTGCTCTTATGTCAGTTTTCTTGATTTTTACCTTGCATTATCTCATCGTAAAACCCATCAAGTCTACCATTCATGCTTTTGAAAACTTGAACGGTGAAGAAGGTGATGTTTCTGATTTGACCTATCGTATCATAAACGAACATCATGACGAAATTACCGTAATGACCCATGAGGTAAATACCTTTATTGGCCAGCAGCAATCTATGATGATTGATGTAAAGGGTGCCACAGATGTAATAAGAGAGATTGGTGATACCTTAGCTAGTACTGCAGCTGAATCTGCCAGTGCCACCCATGAAATTTCTTCCAATATCAACAGTGTAAGTAATCTTGTAGGTAAGGCTAACGGTGCATTACAAAATATGCAAGACTTATTGAACCATAGTGTAGCAGGAATTAAGAATCTTGATACTCTTATTGATAGCCAATCATCTGGTATTGTTGAATCTTCCAGTGCTATTGAGCAAATGGTGGGAAATATTACTTCTGTATCTAATTCTGTCAACAGAATGGCCAAGGAATATCAAGAGTTGATTGAGATTACTGAAAATGCTCGTCAGCATCAGAATGAAGTGGCTAAGCAGGTTAATTATATGGCAGAACAGTCACGGCACTTGGCAGAAGCTAACAACGTTATTTCTCAGATTGCAAGTCAGACAAACTTGTTGGCCATGAACGCTGCTATTGAGGCCGCCCATGCTGGTGAAGCCGGAAAAGGATTCTCCGTTGTTGCTGATGAAATCCGCAAACTGGCAGAAAACTCCGCAACTCAGTCTAAGAATATTAAGATGGAATTGGGTAATATTACTAATATTATTCATGATGTTGTAGAGACTTCTGAAGTTTCTGTACAGGAATTCTCAAGAATTACAGGTAAGGTTGGTAGTACAGACCATTTGGTTAGAGAAATTGATAATGCAATGACCGAGCAGCATGAAGCATCTAAACAGGTTCTTCTTGCCTTGCACGAGATTAACGATGCAACAATGCAGGTTCAGCAAACATCTAAACAAATGGCCCATGACATTAATGGATTGCAAGATTCTGCTAGAAATGTTGAAATTGTAGCTACTAGCGTTGGTAATAGTATGGCAGAAATGACTACTGGTATTAATGAAATCAGTATTACAAGCCAGATTGTTTCTGACCAAGTAATTAAAGCTCGTGATTCTGTTCACGGACTCCAAGATTTGGTTAATAGATTTAAATTGTCCTAATTTATTGCAATAATTACGAGGGAATGTTCTGGTGACTGAACGTATTGTGCATCTTGTTTTACTAGTTTTGTCCAGTTTCTAGTGCATTCCCTCGTTTTCTTAAATCTTTAGTTAAAAAATTATTTTATGCTTAAAAATAGTATTTTAGTGATGTTCAATTTTCCCCCTTTGTGATACAATAAAAAAAGGAAAATATCTCCATTTTAAAACTGTACAGTTTTATTATAAGGGATAAAAGAGGGAGTTAAATGAAAACGAGAAACAAGCTTATTTTCAGAATAATCTTACCAGTCATTATTGTTACTGCTGTTGGTTTGGGAATTTTATTTGTTTCCTTGTATAACAGTGTTAAGAATGAGATGATTGACTTGGAGCTTGAGGAACTACATGTAGCTAGTGATTACTTTATTTATGAGGTAAACGAAGAAAAGGAAGCACTCCGTGAGGGGTTGTTGTTTCTTGTGGATGATATTGGCTCTGGAAATAGATTCTCTTTGTCATTAGAGGAAACTCGCCAGTGGCTACGGCGTCATGCGGAAAACAACGATATGTCCAACCTTGCCTTGTTCAGGGAAGATGGCAAATTGATTGCTTCTGCCTATGATGATGCCTTTGATACAGAATCAGAAAAAAAAGCGGTGCGTGAGGCTGCTGCTGGGAGAACCACTTCTCTTGTTTCGGTGGGGAATGACAAGATTGTAAATGCTTGTGCCACAAAAATGGTATGGGGAGATGTACCCTTTGTTATTTTGGGAGAATCCTCCATAACTTCCAAAGAATTTCTGTTAAATTCACTTCGTATTCCCGACACCTATATCAGTGTGTATCTTGATGATGTTCGGCTTGGTACAACATTAAATATTAACAATGGAAGTTCCAGTGTACGACGCATGGAGTCTCATATCGCTACAGAACTCTATGAAGGAAGTGGTAATTACACAGGTTTAGTTGCTGTAGACGGCCTGAATCTGCTGACCTTCTATCATAATATTGGAGTGCCAGAAGATGGTGAAGGGGTGGATCATAATCTTTTTGAGGACGTGGTGGATGTTTCTATTGCTATTGTTAAAGACTTTGCCGCAGTCAAGAGGGCATATACTTCTATTCTGATGACATCAATCATACAAACGGTTATTTTGTTTGTTTTTGTTGCGATAGTCATTATTTTGATAG
>JAEIGA010010541.1_pt1 | contig 14013 bp, 12 predicted proteins | sample 9270691 | NCBI WGS metagenome assembly JAEIGA01 (sample SAMN17057246, study PRJNA624740) | gut metagenome | biome: biome; isolation source: fecal sample | host: Bos grunniens | place: China: Xizang | collected 2019 | reverse complement strand
CGCCCCATAAGACTATCTCCGCCGCGCTTATACACATTCAAACGCGCACTCCCCGTCACCGCAATTTTAAGACGCCTGTTATCGCCGTAAACATCAAAGAAACCTTTAAGCATATTTTTCCAGCGAGGGAACTTATGTATCTCATCAAAAATAACAGAGCCTTGATCAGCACGTTTCTCGTCTTGCGAAAGCGAAAGCGAAGAAGCAATGGCATCGCCGCCGCGCTGTATCAACACTGAATCGTGCGGCGCATCGTATGAAAAATACCTCGCTTCCGGCAACGCCATTTTTGCAAGCGTCGTCTTACCTGACTGACGAGGGCCAGATAAAAACGCCATTTGCCGCGTAGAAGCAAAATGATCCGTTAGCAATTTTTCATAAATACGATTCATACGCAACATTATAACATAATTCCCGCCGCAACTTCAACCACCAAAATAAAGCCTATTTTATTTTAGTCGCCACCAAAATAAAGTAAGATTTATTTTGGTAGCTCCCCAACCCACACCATAAATTTCAAAACACCGCCTCTAGACGAAAGCAATCTACACAACAACTGCCCTTTAGCATAATAATCCCGCAAGCGCAAGATAATCCTCAACAGGGAATAAAGTAGCTTGGGCATAATTTTTCACCACATCGCGATTTCCAGGGCAATCGGAAGCGATGATATGTCTTCCACGCGCAACTGCCTCAAGGAGAAGATACGGCATCCCCTCCCAACGGCTTGGCGCGATCAGCACCTTGCCGCACGCCATATAGACGCCGGCATCAGAAATCTCTCCGGCAAATTCGACCAAATCGGCTATTCCCTTTTCATCAACAAATCTTTTCGTTTCCTCAAGCGTCGCTCCGCCGCCAATCAGAAGCGCTCTTTTCCCTGACGCGCGCAACTCCTTTTGTGCATGATCAATCGCCTTAACAAGAATATCCTGGCCCTTTTGAAAATCGAATCTCGCTATGCAAACAAGCGCAAACTCATTTTCACCATATTTAAGGCCGACAGGGGGCTTTAGGCATGACACATCAATAGAATTCGCCTCGATAACAATGGGCAGTTTCTCTCCGTAAAGCCTTTTGATATCCTCCGCATCCGTTTCCGTCAGCGCTATGAGTTGGTCGCACTTTCGATAGAGCCATCGCTCAAGAGCAAGCCTAACAAAACGCTTGATCCTGTTGCCTGCCGTCTTCGGGAGAAAATCATACTTCCGCAAATGAATACCGTGAACAGTAAAAACAACCCGACCCAGCGGTCTCACAAATGGGTTACGAAAGAGTTGCAGAAGAGCCTTCAGGTGGTTGACGTGTATCACCTCCGCCCCCCAGGCGTTCATCTTCGCCGCCGTGCAGTCGTCGCGATTCGAGAAAAACACCCGTGTTTCATCATTCGGATGCGCCGCCATCTGCCGGCGAACATACTCCATCCCACCGCCAACAGATTCTTTATCTATCAAATAAGCAACTCGCAACGGTCAGCGCTCCTTTCCTGAGAATCCCATGCCGAGGATCTGACAACAATAAGGGTTCTCCTCAACTTCGCCACAACCAAAAACCAAAGAGTCTGTCATACACAATATACCCATCATTCGCAATCGCAAAATGTTTCCGGTCCTTCATACCTATAAAATGTGCGATTCTTGTGCCTCAGCTCTATAATGCGCAAACATCTCTTTTTTCTTTGGAATCTTCATCCAGTCCTTGCCATAAGCTTGGCATAAAAAATCCTTCCACCTATTTGGCACGGGAAAATCAACACCTTCAAACAACAACCTTTCAATACCCGTAAACCATTGGCGCGGATACTGCTCATTTTTATATCCATATCTCCCGCAAAGACTTATAACCTTATCGCAGCTCATTTTATCATCGCCCAAAGACGCAATCCCAGTAAATTTATCTGCAATAATCTGCGGTGAAGAGTAAAAGCGATGCAATAAAAACCGCGTAATAAACTTAACAAATTTATATCTTTCACTCGTGCCGCCAAAAAGGAGAGAGGAGAGGTGTTGGTAGTACCAAGAAAAAAATCGCTGTTTCGCCCTGACCAAACGATTGTCTGGCAATGAATCGAGCGGAAAGACATCAATGCCGAAACGATGGCCGGATGTCGTATCATTAGTATGAGCATCAACGATTCCACTATTTTCAAGACATAACTTCCCGAACATGTGATTAGTTGGAAAATGGCGAGGATTTGAAATACTCTCCCAAAAAGTGCCGACAATAGGATCTTCCATTATTTTCGCTTCAAACCGCTGATAGTCCGTTCTTAACATCACAACATCAATATCATCATCCCAAGGAATAAATCCCTTGTGCCGCGCAGCACCCAACAAAGTGCCCCCATATATCCAATATTGCAGATTATGCTTTCGGCAAAAAGAATCAAACAACAAAAGCAATTGAAATGCTTTTTTTTGAATAATCTTTAATTCATTCTGTATGTCCATCACTAAAATCTCGTTCGTAAAGTTCGCCTCGCAAGTCAACCTCTCTAAACTGCGGAGTATGATGGGTTTCAAACAAATGTTCTCCTAAATCCAATCTGGCAAATGCATGTCCGCTAAACCGCTTTCTAATCGGAGGATTAGGCAAATAATCTTTACCATATAAATAAGTTAAATATGCATCGGTATTTTCTGGGATAGATACCTTTATACCCTCATACAAAGCCTCTTTATACGGCAAAATATATGACTTAGGAAATCCCAAATAATGTCGATGAAGACCTGTACCATCACAATAAATATTACTCCCACTATACCGCCATAACTTTAGCGACACATCACTCAACCAATGAAAGAACTTCCAAGGCAACAACCTAATTATTGGCATAATAGGCATCCACAATTTATATCCCCTACCGCCAAGTGTAGGAAAACCATACCATTTGAAATTCGTAATTCTCAACACAAATCCTATAAATTTCATATGGATTTTTTGTAATATTCTCAAGCGGGATGTTTTATCATAGATAAAACAATCCAAATAAACACCATCATTCATTTCAAATCGAGAGGTCCTAGGCTGAGTAAAAAAAGTATTTTTCAATCGGATTTTGGGGAATGCATAATGACCATTATTACCCATCATCGCATCACCATAAATATATCGACTTGGCAACTCTTTAGGAGCTACCTTATGAAATTTCTCGAACTCTTCTCGCTCAAAACAAATATCTATGTCATCGTCCCAAGGAATCCCACCCCCCGATCTGATCAACCCTAACGTATTTCCGCCCCCTAACATAAACTTAATATCATGCTTCTTGCATATTGCATCAACTTCTTTATATACCTCTAAATCCAACTCCTTTAATCGACTTAACTTACCGCCGTATTTATGCAATTCTGTTCCTAAATCATACTCATTACCGGTTTTAAAGCACCATATTCTATACATCAAGTCGCTCTCTGAAGTAAAAAGACGCGAATACTCCTTGACACCCCTATATTTACATTCTTCCGTTGCATGTCGTAAAGTATTTAGCCTTAAAGATGGCCTCGCCTTAGGGCCTTCTATAACTACGCGCAAACCAATCTCACCACATATACGTTTATAAAGAGCCCATAGCAAATTAAACAGTGAAGTTGGAGGTGCAGAAACATTATAAAACAAATTTTTGTTGCATGAAACACTTGATGACAATAAAAAATTTGCTGCATCAGCTGCATATATATATGACAAATTTTTTTCGGCACTATCATTTTTAATATCCAATGCCTTATTATTTATGATATTTTCAAGCTCAAAATTTATTAATGATCCTAAATCTGAAGAGAAGCCCAATCCAATCACCGACGGTAGCATCAAAATCAAAATGCGATTGCGCAAACGGGCATGGCTATCTACTCCCGCCTTGACTGCTTCTAAAAATGAGGATACAGAAGAATCATTATTCTTTGAAAACTCCGTATATAAGCAATTCAAAATATAACGCTCAGAAACCAAACCTGAATTGATAGTTAATAAACCGCTTGGCAATGTCAATCCAATTATTAACTTCGAACACTTTGTTTTTTGTATTGCCTTAGTTAATGTATTTATACTGTTAAGAAGAAGATTTTTTTTAAGCAATCCAGAATTAACATCCACTAGTAAATAATACAAACATTCCTCTTTGGCTACAAAATTCTCATCCAAATCTCCATGACCAATCATCATGGTTTCTCGCCACAAATTTCTTTTAATGCCTTTTTCAAATGCTTGGGACAATAAATTAGACATATCATCCCAAAAATTTATTATCACTGATTTTTGATGCTTAAAATTAGTAGACTTAAATTTTAAAGTTTCACTCAGATTCAACACCTCATCGGTAAATATCTCAGAATCCATTTCAACCTCCAATTAATTCTTCCTGAATGATTTGCCACAACCTATGTATCGCCGTTTGCCGCACCGTGAAAAGGCTCTTATAATACGAATAAAATCCTGCCAATCTTTTACGTCGTCCTTTTCGATACCTAAATTCAGCTACAGCATGTTTTGTAGATCCAATGACATTATATAAATATTCCTCCGGGCAAACAACAACCACATTTAGATTTAGATCACCACTATTATTCTTATACAATAAAACTAAATCATCCAACATGGAGGATTCATCTGCACATACATTATAAACATTACCAGTCTTTAAAGAATACAGCGCTGAGATCATAAAACGAACTGCATCAGGGATATAAATAGACGACCTCACCGTTTGAAAATTTGTTGAAATGTATTCAATTTTATTTTTAGCAAAAACTTCACTAAAATTCGAATAAAATGATGCATGAACACTATCCTTGCACCATAAACCAAATAAATTAGGGAATCGCAAAATGCTAATGCGACAATTAGCAACAATCATCAATCTTCGACAAATTCTTTCTATTTCAATAAAATTTTTAACAGCATGCGTCATCTTTGCCGTCTCTATTTCCTTTTCCAAATAATAGCTCAACTCCCGTTCCTCAAGAATCTTAACTCCATTCGGAACCGGCGGAAAATTTGGAACAGATAAAGCTATAATTAATCTACTGTTTTTTGTTTTCCCCACGGCAGTTGCCATTGCTGTTAACATTTTTTCAACATTTGGCAACTTATTCTCCAAACACTCTACATCGATACAACAATAATATCCACAATCTTCAACAGCCTCAATATTATCGCCTAAAGTCTCTTCTGTCTTAACCTCAATTCGCTCCCAACATCCATCGTAAACAGCAGAAGTATATGCCATATCCAATAACATAGTCAAGTCATGCCAATAATCTCCAATTATTGCATTTTTGTATATCGGCATGGAGTCTAACTTTGGTAAAAAAATTTTTTCTATGCGACCACGAGTATCTCCCTTCAGCGCTTTAGTTCTACAATATTTTATTTCTTTTACCAGCCGTTCAACTTCATAATCTAAAATCTCAGTTTTCATAAAATAGCCTTTAAAATTATTTAGCCTTACTATAATTTGAGCTTCCCGTAAATCGCAAGATGACTATACTTAAGAGCAATGAAATAAATAATACGAATAAGCAATTCACAAAATTAGACGCTTCTGATATCTTTTTTACGACCTGAATAACAGGCTGATGAATTAAGAATAACGGCAAGGATAATGCACCTAAATAACAAAAACATCTTTTATCAAATAAGGACCCTATATTAAAATATCCGCCAAATGCGCAATACACTAATAAGCACGAAAGCATTAATCCAGTTGCGGCATATTTATCTCCTAAATTTCTGATCATAATATAATTTAGACAAACTAAAGACACAATGCCTAACAATGTAATATATTTTCTATACGCCTCAGGTATTTTATATCGAGATAGTTCAAAAACAACAACTCCCAGCATAATATCTGCAAGAGCGCGCAACACTCCTTTAGGAATAAAACCATCCCATGTCAGCACCTCACCAAATCCACTAAATCCATTTCCGCTTTTATGGAAAATATATCCCAACAATAAAACACTTCCTATTGGAGCCATATATTTCACAAATCCAACCCAACTATAACGCAACAATGGATACAGAATTGCCATAGCAATGAACATTGAAATTAAATACCACTCCACGCCAAGAATTACAGGTACTTTAAACCCTATTTGTTTAGAAATGAAGAAAAAAGAAGGGATTGCTTGTAATATAAACTTCTTACAAAATGATATCCCTTGCCAATTGACAGCCAAGGCAACGACAAGGGCTAATGTCCAAGCTATAACATGCGTGGGAAAGATTGTAACTATCTTTCGTTTTATGAAATTGAAAGTTGACTCTGCCTGCTCTGAAAATGAAATTTTTTTGATTTCAGCTAAATCCTTTCCTAATGTTTGTTTCCAAACGGAATTAGCCATTAAATATCCTGAGAGTATAAAAAAGAATGAAACAGAGAAATATCCGCCATAAAAATAATGCGCATTCCCTCCTATAAAATGCTTTACGCAGTGATGCAACAATACCATCAAGGCGAAATAAAAACAAAAGAATTCAACAACACCGTTTTTCATAACATTTGTTCTTCACTTAAACCTTTATACGTAAATAATTTAGCGTTTTTTCTATAGCATCCTTTATGTCAAATTGCGCTCGCCATCCAAGTTTCGTCAACTTGCTTGTATCCAATGTAGCGTGGGTAATCTTGCTATAACCCTTTTCTTCAGCGTCGCTTCGCTGCGCAAACACACACTTGGTTCCGGCTGCATTTGCTATAAATTGTGCAAATTCACGAAGATGTAGTTTGCCTTTCGGATCTGCTATATTATAAGCCTCTCCTGAGAAACCTTTGACAAACATCCAATAAAACCCTGTTGCACAATCTCCAGCATACCCCCATGAAAACAATTGTGATCCATCACTTTTTAGCACGATATCTTCATTTTTAACGCCATTCATCATAAATTGTGTAGGGGCTTTTGTGTCCCCCAAAACAACTGTGGGTCCGAAGAATCGCCCAATTCGAGCTATAACATAATCAATCCCATATTGTGACATATATGCACGACACATAGATTCGGCAGCCCTTTTGCCACTGGGATACGCAGCACGAACAGTATTTGCGTCCACATACCCACTATAATCTTCATTGAAATCCTCGACATCTCCTCGATTAGCGCCATACATCTCAACCGAAGAACAAAACAGAAATCTAACTCCAGACCGATTCTTAATCAACTCCAGCAAATTATAAGTCCCTATGACATTTGTATTAATAGTCCCTACAGGGTCGGCGCCGTATTCCACCGGTGAAGTATTGCTCGCAGCATGCAAAACATAATCAAATTTTTTAACCGATAGCTTACTAACAAATTGGCTATCATTGACATCTCCACGAATTAGTTCTATTTTCCCGGAAGAAAGATAAGATTCATAACGCTCCTTTAATGCTTCACCATTTCTATCTACTGCCAATATAGAAATATCACCTCCGTAATAAGCATTCAAGCGCATGGCAATATCTATAAAAAAAGTAGCCAAAAGTCCAGCTGCACCTGTCACCAAAATCACTTTACCATTGAAAGGCAAAAATATTTCACTTTGGGGTTCTATCAGTCTGTCTAAATCATTTAGATATTCAGTTGAATTGATATACATTTGCGCACTCCTTTTACTTCGAAATTTTCATTCGAGGACGATTAACCCAAAATCGCGGTTCATCATCATCAAAATACTTAGCTACTTCTTTTAGCATCATTAATGGACTATCACAATAAGAATTAATAGTATCCCCGCCGCGATGATTAGTCAAGGTACACCGATCTATACCGAGAAGAGGATTATCAGGATCAACTGGTTCATGATCATAAACATCAATCGCAGCGCCCATGATTTTCTCCGCCTTTAACGCATCGGCAAGTTCCTGGTAATTGACCATATAAGAACGCGCCGTATTTATAAAATAGGCAGTTGGCTTCATCATATCGAACTGCTCCCTGCCCAACAAAATCTTCTTTTTTGACAACCGCGCATGAAGCGAAACGATGTCAGAATGACGAAGCAATTGATTCAAGGTGACAAAACGCGCAATATTAGGATTAATTTCATCTTCATGAGGATGAAGGGTATTAATCAAAAACCTACACCCAAACACTCGCAACTTTTCATAAACCAATTTTGCGACAGTTCCAAATCCTATTAATCCGATAGTCAAATCCGACATCTCGTGAATGGTAGTTTTCGTGTTTGGGTATTTTTCTCGCCACTCCCCGTTCATCATTGCAACCACCGACCGGGAAATGTTGCGAGTCTCATTAAGGATCAAACCGATTGTATATTCCGCTACGGCATTGGCATTATGAGCAGGATTGAGAAGAACAGCAATCCCATGTTCAGAGGCTGCTTCAATATCAATATTCTCATGACCGCCGCGATTACATAAGATTAATTTAAGTTTGGGCGACTTCTCTATCAATGCGCGCGTAACTGGACACAAATGCACCATGAGGACTTCTGCATCGGCCATTGCCTCTTCCAGCCCTTCTGGAATAGCCAATGTCTCATACCCACCAATTTCAATCGCTTTGACAATTCCACGCATCTCTGCGCGAGAGTTTAAACCAAAGAAAAAGTATTTAGCATCCAATGGGAGACCGTCATATTCACTGATAGCATTGCGCATCATTTCTACGGTGATAAAATTATCACCAACAGCCACACATTTCATTTTATAATTCCTTTCTGAATAAAGAACTCCGCCATTTCAATATCCAAAGGAGTAGTTAATTTAAAATTAAGGCGATCACCAGGAACAATACCGACATTGAAGCCAGCTTCACGATACATGCGTCCAGCTTCCATATACGTTTTCTCTTGTTCCTGAGACAAGGTAGAACGTATGCGCTGATAATCAGTTATACGAAACGTTTGCGGACCCTGATCCAAATAAACAGTATCTCGATCAGGAACCGATAATTCATATTGATGAGACGGGTCGCTTAAAATAACAGTATCAATCGTTGGCATTGAAGTGGTAACCATATCATACCTTAAAGCCAACGCGAAATTATCCTCTATTATTTTTTTTGAAACAAATACACGCGCGCAGTCATGCACTAAAAGGTAATCATCATCTGATAAGTTGAAGCCAAGATCCTCGATAGCTCGTTCAACAAGTTTGCACATTGAAAGAAATCTCGTTTCTCCACCAGTAGTCAACAAAATTTCATTAGCATCAATGCCATATTTTGCTAATAAGTCTTTAAAATATTCCTGCCAATCGGGATGAATAGCCACAACCAATTTATCTACGAAAGATGAAGATAAAAATGTCCGCACCGTCCGAATTATCGCCGGAATCCCGCCAATCGGCAAAAATTGCTTGGGCTTATCATATCCCATGCGAGCTCCAACCCCTCCTGCTAAGATTCCTGCATATCTCATGTCTTATCCAGCTCCAACCTTTCGTCACGAACCACCTTGCCATGGTCAAGTTTGATAACTCGATTGCAGTAAGTTTTAATATCGGACGGGTTATGTGATACTAAAATAAGCGTTGTACCAGCCCTCAATAAGCCATCAATGCGTTCTTTGCATTTCGCCTTAAAGTTGGCATCGCCTACCGCCATCACTTCATCAACAAGAAGAATGTCAGGCTTAATCGCTGTGGCAACGCCGAATCCGATGCGGGCAAGCATGCCGGAGGAGTACGTATAGAGCGGTGCATCGATAAAATCCCCAAGACCTGCAAATGAAATAATATCATCCATCAAATCTCGCATTTCCGCGCGAGTCTTTCCCTGTAAAACTCCATTCAATATGATATTGTCTCGACCGGACAGTTGCTTATTAAACCCCGCGCCAAGAGCCAACATCATGGAAACACGACCATTAACAACTACTTCACCGTCACTTGGAGGGAATACTCCTCCAATCAACGAAAGCGTAGTCGTTTTCCCGCAGCCATTGTGTCCTATAATGCCGACGCGCTCGCCCTTGCGAATAGCAAAACTCACATTGTCAAGCGCCGTAAAAGTTTTTTTGTTTTTCTTATCCTTAAAATATTGAACCACATGCAATAACATGCTTTTCAGACCGTACTTCCGCCGCACACATTCAAAATGCATGCTCACATTCTTGAATTCTATAATTGCATCATCCATCTGAATTCTCACATCATAGTTGCGAACCTCGACTCAAACCGTCGAAATACGTATCTGCCGACAAAAAACATCATTATTGAGGAGACTGCTAAATTCAAATACAACCAAGGTTCAAACGCTGGCGCGAAGAAGGCATCTCGCCAAACCCTTATCATTACCGCTACCGGATTTACATCACAAACCCAAAACCATTTTTCAGGAATCCTTGAAACAGGGATGAATACAAATGAAGCATAAAGCCAGATCATCATAACTACTGACATGATTCTCTGTAAATCTCGAAAATAAAGATTTAACGCTGCATAAAGATAACTAAAGCCTACTGAAAAAAACATCATTGAAAAAATAACTGCTAACACATTAGGGAAAAATGTAAGCCAGTCAGGTTTTACTCCGAAGGCAATCATAATACCAAAGAGAATTGGCATCGTCAAAAGGAAATGTATACTCTCAGTAAAGAACGTCCCCCAGATAAGCAACCTTCTGTCGAACGAAGTTTTCTTCAATAAAGCAGCATTACCCATAAGTACATTGCCATTTTGCATCACCACCGATGAAAAGAAATGCCAAAGAAAATTTCCGCATATCAGATAAAGTGCAAAAGGTCCGCCAGTCGTTTCAAGATTCAAAATAACACCGAATACAAAATAATACACCGCGCTCATTAAAAGCGGAATAATCATCGCCCACAACATCCCAAGAGCCGTAGCATCATACTTCAGTTTAAAATCTTTCGCGATCAGGACCATAATCTGATCACGTTTAAGTTCCAATGTCCTTGACAATTCTATCATTTCACGCACTCCACTACATACTCCGCAATCGTGCGTTTTTCGGAATCGAAATTGACGCCGACAAGGGTGATTTTCTTGCCGGAACCAAGGAATTTCTCGAAATATCTCTTTTTCTTGATTTGCGCCATCGCCTCGGTGGCTGATCTGTCACGCTTAAACTCCATCACATACACATGATCAGGCGTTTCCATCACCGCATCAATACGCCCTTCGTTCGTCCGCACCTCGGGAGTGACTCCGACACCGATAAAGTATAGTATCGCGCAAAATATCGCCTGATAAGTTTCTTCAGGAGCACGCGAAGAGATGTCGTAGGGGATATTCGCAAAGAATACTTTAAGCGTTTCAAAAAACACATCAAGCCGATTATCATACAGCGCATCAATGCAACGGTTCTGCAATGTCCCCAGATAATTTTCGTCGATATTTACATATCCACGAGCAAGTGAAGTGTTAAATGAGCTTCGCACCTCCATATTCGGAAAATCAAGCGAATATATGCGACGCGCACCTCGCTGAGAAAAGCTTGAAATTGTCAAATACCCCGTCTGATAGAGAAGAGTAATAGGATTAAGCGCCGTCGGCTCGTATGCGTCAAGTGTAGACTCGTCGATGCCGACAAGCTGCAAATTAACAGGACGCCTTTTCAGCAAATCCACTAAAAAAGTAGGCACAGCCGTCGAGGACCAATAAGTACGGAACTCAGATTCACGAAGACAAAATCCAAGCGACACTGGATTAATGACAGGTCCTGCAGAATGATGGAACTTATATCCATCATACCATTTGACGATTTCCGCAAATGCCTCATCGCTCGAAACACCCAAAGTCTTCGCGAGCTTTTCAATCCAATCTGGAAAAAACCTCTTTACCTCATCGTGCGTATACCCGAGAAGCGTCGCAAACTGTGCGCTCATTGATATATCGATGAGATTATTGAGATCGGAGAAGATCGAAACCTTCGAGAATTTGCTGATGCCTGTGATGAACGTAAAGCGCATCAAGCTCTCTTTCGTTTTGATAACGGAATAGAAAGATTTGAGCGCATCGCGGAACTTGATCACCTCTGGCGTATTGAGTGTCCCCAAAAGCGGTTTATCGTATTCATCGACAAGCATCACAAACTGCTTATGTGGCGATTTAGCGGCGAGTGCTTCACAAAGGCGTGTAAAGACGATTGAAGGAATAGATGATTTTTCTACCTCAACATCCAATTCCTTAGAAAGCGACATGAGCTGATTAAGAAGCTTCTCTTCAAACTCGGCAATTGTCGGTGCCTGCATCGACCCCATGTCAAGATGCAAAACTGGATATTCCTTCCAATCATACTCCAATGAATCAATAGCCAGTCCCTTAAAAAGATCGCGCCGCCCTTGAAAAAGCGATTTGAATGTTGAAACAAGAAGCGACTTACCGAATCTGCGCGGACGAGACAGGAAGAACTGACTACCGATAGTATCATTTACAAGCGGATACAACACCTCTGTCTTGTCAACATAAGTGTATCCTCGGGTAATCAACCCATCAAAATTATAAGTATCTGTCGCTATCGGTTTCATTTAAAATGTATTATACTGTAATATTACGCATAATTTTCTCATATTATACCATAAACCTGCGCTTAGAACACCCCTAAACTTTTTGCGAAATTATAATTTTAGTGTAAATAGTGTTATAAAAGAACAAACTTCAGCAATTGCACACTCGCGAAAACGCACGCTGACAATTTTCGAACAAAACTTCGCACTACTTCCGCCTGAAAACAAACCCCCATATCTTAAAGAGGTACTTCAGATAAATGAGCGGTAGGCATGACCAAATACCGTGGGTCCGGAGGGCGCGGAGGTCTTCGCGGTTAATCTCGACATTCGATCGCCAGCCAGCCGTAGACGCACCACCCATGCGCATCAAAACGACGCACTCCGGGAGATACTCTGCGCGAAGCTTTGCAATCCCCAGAAAACGGAGCACTAATTCAAAGTCCGCGCAAATCCGATAATCGAGCGAATAATCCCCAAGCCGTTCAAAACATTCGCGCCGCACATAAAACGACGGATGGGGCACCATCGCAGCAAAGCGGAACATCCACGGCCTCCAACGCGCCGCCGAACAATACCGCACAGTCGGCGCATTGCGCAATCCCTCAACCGACTCCGCGTCCTTCACAAACCTGATATCCGCATAAACCGCATCCACGCCAGAAGAATCACCTTCTCCACTGTCCTCTTTGCGCTCTTTGCGGCTAAACAACCCGGCAATCTTCGCAAGCGTATCATCTGTCGCAAGCACATCATCAGCATTCAATATCCCGACCACATCACCTGTCGCCATTTTGATGCCCTTATTGATAGCATCGTACATGCCGCGATCCTTCTCGCTAATCCATTTGAAGGTGAAGTCGTTAGTCGTTAATCGCTGGTCGTTAGACTTGGCGGCGTACTCTTTAATAATATCCACCGTGCCGTCAGTCGAGCCGCCATCAACGACAATGTACTCAATATCCACGCCCTTCTGCGAAAGGACACTCTCGATTGCAGTGCGAATTGTCGTAGCGCTATTGTAACACGCTGTTATAAGTGAAATTTTCATAATCATCCTTTGCGGCTAAAAATAAAATCGCTTTCTTCAACAACGCCACCCTCTTTTCATCACTCCCATCCCTATAGCCCTTCAAATACAATAGCCTCCCACCGTACCCAATACTGCCTCCTGCCTCCTGCCTCCTAACTCCTGACCCCTCTCCCCACACCGGCGCACCATCCGTCGTAATAACCCTTTTTCCACGCTCAAGCGCTTCTGCAACCACCAAACCAAAATTCTCGCTCAGCGTCGGCAGCACCAACACATCACACCACGCCCAAACCTTCTCCAATTCTTCCCCAAACGCATCACTCACGATTTTCAGTTCTATTTTTAACCGTGTAGAACGTGCAGATCGTGTAGAATTTTGTAATTGCCTGACGGCAGCTTCAAGAAACTTAACCCCCTTAAGCGGATGCCTCCGCCCCAAATAAAGAAGATTCAAGTTCTTGTTATTAAAATCCTCTTCCCTCTTACCTTTTCCCTCTTCCCTTTTCTCTTTTCCCTCTTCCCCCTCCCCACTAACTACTAACGACTGACTCCTAACTCCT
>JAEIGA010010540.1_pt1 | contig 14013 bp, 13 predicted proteins | sample 9270691 | NCBI WGS metagenome assembly JAEIGA01 (sample SAMN17057246, study PRJNA624740) | gut metagenome | biome: biome; isolation source: fecal sample | host: Bos grunniens | place: China: Xizang | collected 2019 | reverse complement strand
CTATCAGATATATCGCCTTTAGTATCTGTAGTTAATTGAGCTTTAGAAGCGTCCTGTATGCGTTCTAGGTTTCTTTGAGGGTCGTATTTAACATTCTTACCCATACCTTTCATCGCATTATAGACTTCTTCTCTATATAGGTCTTCGTAACTATTGTAAACCTTACCTTTTGCACCATATATTGCTATACGAACAGCATGATAATCACTATATTGAGTTTCAGTAGCTGTACCTATCATCATACGAATTTCTATAATCCCTGTTTCTTCGTCATAGATAACTACTTTATTGTTATAGTAAATTGTTCCAAAGTCTTTCATAAGAGCAGAAGGCATTGAGTGAGTCTTTGAACCTCTTTTAGACTCAATGTTTGCTGATTGAGCGACTAAAGCACCTATGGTATATAATGTCTGTGACATAGGCTACTCCTCCTTAGATAGGCGACATAGCTCCGAAGTCGATAGTGTTTCTAAGTTTCTGGTCAACTAGAGCTTTCAATATTCTTACTCTACCATATAAATCATCATTTGTAAGGTCTATATTGTGAAGTTCTAATTGAGTAGATTGACTTCTTAAAGAAGCTATAGCTTCAAGAATATATGACTTGAATAACATCATGTACACATATTCTCCAGTATCTAGTTCGGGACATACTAGGTATGATGGCGTGAAGGTTGCAACTACATCTCCGTCTTCTTCAGTATTAAAGAATACTTCAACTACTCTTGTCTTACGGTCGTAGTAACCTTCACCCAGTTCACCCTTTAATATAATCCTTTTAGATTTAATGCGATTACCGTTCTCGTCCAATGTATCTACATCTTCGATACCTTTTTCCTCCATGGATTTTCCGTTTCGAGTTACTTTTAAAGTGCCTTTTTTCGGAGTAGCAGAGAGTCTTAGCGTAATGCTTTCTTCGTAGCTCACCGAATATTCACTTGTTTCTAATTGTGCCGAGTCAGTTAATCTGTACTCTCTATCATAACTAACACGCAACGATGACATCGGAGGAAAAGTTCTCAATCTACGAGTGTGTTTATCATACTCATAGTTGCGTTGTCCGAAGTCTGGAAACATTGTACGAGGGTAGTCATCTAATATATCGTACCTTATTGCTCTGACAGCTAAAGTTCCCACAGGCATTAAGAAGTTGCCGTTTTCGCCACCTGTTATAACTGTTGTTTCTTGTATTGGTTTTCTACGGCTGTATTCCTTAATTGACTTGTAAAAGACTTTACTGATTTTATCCATACCGAAACCTAATGTTTCAGTAATAAAGTCTTCTCCCAAAAGAAATTGACCTTCTTCTATCAATGTTAAATCAAATGCTTCTTCAACTGTCAACATGTACGATACCTATTTCTTACTAGATTTTTTGCCTTTTTTCTTTGGAGCTTCAGTTGTTTCTTCTGTTTTATCACTGTTTTCTGTAGCGTCTTCAGCAACTACTTCTTCAGTTGTTTCTTCAGTTTTATCAGCTTCTTTTTCTCCATCAGCTTCTTTTTGTCCTGCTTCGTCTTTGTTATCGCCCAATTCGTCAGATGAGCCATTGTCATTATTAGCGTCTTCAGCAGGAGTATCTGTAGTGTCAGCTTTACCACCCTCAACATCATCGCCTTTGTCTTCGGCATTGGCTTCATCAGCAGATGGTAAGTCTTTACTATCTTCTTCTTTCTCCAAATTATTCTCAGTTTCTGTAGATACTTTTTGCTCATCTACTTCCTCCTCAGTAATAACTGGTCGACTTTCTGTCATAATTTGAATGAAGTTACCGTATACCTGTTTAACATACTCAGCAGAAAAATCTAATTCATTAACTACTGTAATAGTTCTAGGAGGCAACACTTTCTTCTTACCACAGCGTCTTAAGTTTAGTGTGTTTCCTGTTAAATTTTTTACTAACATTATTTATCTCCTATTTCCCCTTACTTCCCATAGACAACAAGTTGCCTAAATCAAAATTTAATCATAATACAAATTGACCCCTATGTAACATAGAGGTCAATTCTTTTGGGGGTGGGGAACTTTTAAATCCCTACTATTAACTATCCTTCGTTTTCTACAACGCCGAATAAGTCGTCGATACCATTAACAACAAGTTTTGCTGTTAAGTTTTCAGCTACGCATTCACCACCGATTGTAGCAATCATTTGTTTTTTGTTGATTGCTAGGTTATCATGGTCATATAAATCTCTGATAACTGGTTCCATGAATGTACCTAGGACATAAGGAGTTAAGAAATCTTGAGTTTGAGCTTTGTACAAGCCGATGATTTCGCCAGGTCCTACGATTGGTTCGTATGCTACTACAACTGGAGTACCATCATAGATACCACCTAAGAACATACCACCCATTTGGTCTTCTTGTAGAGCGTTTGCAGGAGTGAATTTATCCAACATTTCAAATACAGGAAGTAGGTCAACATTGATTACGAAAGTTGAAAATCTAGTGATAGGAATACCAGCAGATTTTGCAATTCTTTTCTTCAATACGCCTAAAACACCTGCTAAGAACTTAACATTGAATAATTTGTTGTCACCAGTTCCTGTTGTGTTTAGAGTAGCTGTAATATCGTGAGAAACGATATTTTTAGCAGGGATAACTGCACGGATTTCAGAAACAACTTTGTTAGCCATTTCTTTGTTGTACAACATACCCATAGCTTTATCTACTTCAGCGTTCCAGTCAAGACCGAAGATAGCTCTTGAAAGTGCTTCTTGGTAAACTGTAGTTTCTGTGTAGATAGAGATGTTTTCAGTAACGATGTGCTTAGCTTCTACTTCCATAGTGAACTTAGCTTGGCGTTCTTTTCCACCTTCTTTAGTTTCAACATCTCTGTTGTATGTTGCTTTAACTGATTGGTTTTCAGCTAAAGGAGCTTCAGCTAATTTGATTGACAATTTTTTCTCTGCATAATCAAATGTAGCATAACCTAAGTTTTCTCCAACTGGAGTTAAGATTGCAACATTTTCTTTAGCCATTCCTTCTTGGAAGTCTTTGAAGTAACCAGTGTGACCATTGATTGTAACAACCAAAGTACCAGGTTGAGGAACTTGAGCTAATGTAGCTGTAAATTCAACTGCACCAACTGTTAAAGAACCTAAGTCTTCAGAAGCAACATGAGTTGTTGCAAATCCAACAGGTTGTGCTGGCATATTTCTAGCGTCACCAAGTACATCGCCTGCTTTGATGTTTCCAAGACCATTTACAGCATGTATTTTTTGGAAGTAAATCAAACCTCTGTTTCCTTTAAGGTCGAATAAGTGACAAAGGAATGGAAGTACTGATTTTTCGTATCTATAAGTTACGAAGCTGATTGATGGTACAGGGTATGGAGCTTGTTGAGCTGTAGAAGGTACAGCTTCAAATGCTTCAGAAACTGCTGAGAAGTAGTTGTCTTCACATTTAGAAAGGTCAATACCGTTGTAAAGTGCTTCAGATACTGCAACACCATTATTGATACAATCGTTAAGGTATGTTCTAGTACCGAATTGAGTTTGAAGGTGTGAAATAGCTTCACAAACTTCTGAGAAAGAGAAACCAGAAATTTTGTTGTAATCTGTTTTCAAAAGTTGCTCGATGATAGGAGCGTGTTTGTCGATGTCACCATATCTAAGACCAGCGTGTTTTTCAATAGTATCAGAACCGTTAGACTTAGAACGGAATACTCTTTTAACATCTTCTACTGTGTTAAATCTTGCCATGTTTTAATTCTCCGTTTTTACATGTAAAATACTAATTTTTTGTGCTTTCTTATACAACTTACAATGTAATCAGCATTGTGAGTGTATCTTAGTTAAACCAAGAAAATACGCTACGAGTTTTGCGAGGTGTTTCTTCTACAGACTCACTAACTGTTTCGTTAGCAGATTTTTCATTAGCAGAAAATGCACTGTAAATCTCTCTTGAAGTAGAAACTTTAACTTCTTCTGGTTGAATAGACTCAACTACAGCTTCAATCTTAGCTTGTACTTCTTCTTCAACTTTTTGTGACTCTGCTACTGAAAATTGTTTTTCTATGTCTTCCATAGACTTTTCAGCTAACATAGCTTTAGCGTCTTCGACTGTTACGCCGAATTTCTCACTAACTAAATAAGAATTTAATGATTTAGTTGCTTCATCTAGTTGCTTACGCAATTCTTCTGACTCTGCAACTACCTCTTTGTGTCTTTTACCTAAGTCAGCGAACATCTCTGTCAAATCTTCGATTTCTTTAATCGCTTCATCAACTTCTGATTTCATTGCTTCGTATGCTGATTGGTAATCAACAACTGTTTCAGTTCCAGCAGGTTCTTCAGCAGGAGCTTCAGCTTCATCATCAGATTTAGCTTCTTCTACTACTTCTTCTTTAGCTTCTTCAGCAGGAGCTTCAACTACTTCTTCAGCAGGTGCTTCTACTGTTTCTTCAGCTACTTCTTTAGCTTCTTCTTCAGCAGGAGCTTCTTCTGCTTCTTCCTTAACAGGTTCTTCAGCAGGAGCTTCTTCTTCAGCAGGAGCTTCAACTTCTACAGGAGCTTCTTCAGCAGGTGCTTCTTCAACAGGAGCTTCTTCAGCAGGTTCTTCTACTGCTTCTTCAGCTACTGGTTCTTCAGCAGGTGCTTCAACTTCAGCAGGTTCTTCTGCAACAGGTTCTTCAGCTACTGGTTCTTCAGCAGGAGCTTCTTCTGCTTCTTCCTTAACAGGTTCTTCAGCAGGTTCTTCAGCTACTGGTTCTTCAGCAGGAGTTTCTTCTTTTGCAGGTTCTTCTACTGCTTCTACTTTGTCTTCTGCTTCTTCCTTAACAGGTTCTTCAGCAGGAGCTTCAGCTTCATCTTTTACTGCTTCTACTTTGTCTTCGCATTCTTCGATTGTTTCTTCAGAAGATACGCTTTCAGAAGTTTCTTCAGCAGTTTCGTACATATCAGCATGCATTTTAGTAACGATTTCTGTAAGTTTCGCAAGTGACTCGCTCATAGGGTTCACGATTTTTCTTACGATTTCTTCCATAGAGTCGTCAGCTTTGATATTGCACTTAATTTTTTCATTTGGCATATTATTATCCCCTTCGACTACTGTTAGACTTTCGTCTATATCACTATCTTCAGAAAGAGCGTGATACTCTGGGCATGCTTCTAAAAATCCAGGCTCTTTAACTATGTCGAAGCACTCGCAGTAATATCTCTCTTTATCTACTAATTTATATGATTGACCTGCAACCTCTTTCAACTTACCACCACCTCTAGAAGATACGAACAATGGAATTTCATTGTCATAGTATTCTTTTAATAGGCGACCTGCGTTAGTATTTAAGATTTCAAGTCTTCCCCAAAGGTAACGACCTGTTTCATCTTCTCTAACTTCCAAGTTAGTGATGACATGTGATACTTTACCTTCAGCTAGGTCGTTATCATCGACCTTTTTGTCGTGGTGACCAATAGTTCCAAGCATTCTTCTTGTATTTACTCGGTCAACCAAGTTTGAGTTTTCTAACTGGTAGCACCAGAAATTTGACTCATACAAACGATTGTTTCTTGAAAATACTGAGTTTCCTTCAGCGTCTTCAATAGGTGCAAATACACCTTCAGCTACACCAATAGCTTTTCCTTTTCTTTGTCTGCCAGTTTTAGTTTTACCGAAGTCTAATCCTTCAGTAATATCTGTAACTTCTGGTTTATCAAAGAAAGTTACGCTCATTGTCATTGGTGTATAAGCACAAGCCTCTTCTACAAAATCAAAGCCGTATGCTTCCGATAGTGTTAAAGCATGTGGGTTTACAACTACTAGACCTTCTTTAAGGCTTTTTCTTACATCATTAGATATGTTTCTTTTTGTATTAGCTGTCACCGTATGTGCCTTCTCCCTAGCGTTCTTACAAATTCGTTCTCTCTCGTAATCTTTTGGCTTATGTTTCTTCATAATCTGAGCTTTGATTTTCTTTCTCTGGATACGAAGTTTGCCGTGCTTTACTTTATTCTTAGCTGTATCAAGTTTCTCGTTGACATCAGCTAATAAGTTCTCAATATAATCTAAACTTGTTTTATTAGGCATTTTATTATTTGTCCTCTTTTTTAGTGCTTTTTTGAGATTTTTTCTCATTTTTGTCACTTTTTTGGTCTTTTTCTTCTTTTTTAGATGATTTCTTGCAAGATTGACTAATAGTAGTCATTAAATCATCTACGCTAGATTTACCAAGGATAACATTGTTGATTTGGTCAACAACTTTTTCTTTGTCGTATTCAGCTTTGTCTTTTGTATACTCAGCTACAAAATCAAACTCTTTACGCTCTTTTTCTGCTTGTTTCTCTAGAGCGTCGCCTTGTTTTTCAAATTCAGTAGCTTCAGATACGCCTGTCATTACTTCAATAGCCTCTTCTGCTCCTTGCATAATTAAAGATATGCGAGATAATCCCATTACTTCTAATGCTGTTTGTAACGCAGAAGCGTGTATAATTTCATCAGAAGCTAATTCAGTAAACAATCTGTATAGCTCATCGCATTCTTCAAAACGGCAAGATTGAGCTCTGTTGATGTAATCAGTAGTAGCTCTTTGTTCCTCTGCAATAGCTTCTCTAATCAAAGTTTCTAGGTGTAATAATCTTTGGCGTTGTCTTTCAGCTTCCAATTCGATATCTCTAACTGCGTCAGCTTCTACTGCAACAACTTCCTCATCTATATTAGATGGATTTAATATCTCTACAGCGTTCTTTTTGAACTCTTCGTTGTTCTTCTTAACGATGAGCTTCTTTAATTCGCCTAACTTTTGCAATAATTCTCCTGCCACTTTTATATCCTCATTATGTTGTTATACATAAAACTTTAAATAGTCTTATGCTAGTATTTCCCTCATAGGGTCATCTCCATCATTCTCAGCCTTGTCTTTTTTGCGTTGTTTCTTAGACTGTTCTGAGTTTTTATCTCTTCTACTTTGAGCGTCGTCCACATCAGCAGGAGCTTCTGGCTCTACTGGAACTGTCATAGTAGGTAACGGATTGCTATTAGGTTGACCCTCTAAACCATTATCTTCTCTCTGAGTGATTATTTCTCCAGTATTCATACTAGAAAACATATCTCTAACATGTGGATTGTTGCGTAATTGTTCTTCCCACATTTTGATAAACTTATCGCCATTAACTTTAATTGGTAGGTTAGGAGAACCTGCAACATTATCAATAACAGATAACAATGAACCCATTGTTTCAGCTCTCAACATCATATTTTCATTTTCTAATCTATCATTCAAGTTAGTGCAAGATTTGAAAATGACCTCTATCTTTTCCTTGTCTATTTCTCTCTTAAGAACTCCCTCACTATTAGAATACTTAGCTTTAAGGTGTGAATATACAAACTCTCTAATACCTTTTGCTAATAAAGTCTGTATTCTTGATAACATTGCAGAATAACGAGGGTTAGTTTGAATTGTATCCTCTTTAGAGTCTTTTTGTCCTAAGTATGTTGCAGTAGATAAATATTGCTCTGGTACACCTACAGCTAAAGCGATTGTTTTTCTCAAATCGTTAATCTTCTCTGTTAGGTTGTTACCACTATATGAAACTTGGATTTGCTTCATTGCGTTAGCATTATTCTCAACATCATAAGGGATTAACTCTATGTTATTCATACTCTGTAATAGAGTTCTTACATCTAATGTATCTAAGTTGTTTATAACTGTATTCTTATTCTTATTTAACGCTGTAGACCAATCTTGTAATTGTCTAGAGATTTTAGAGATGTCCTGCTCTGGAGAAACACCAACACCTAATAAGATAGGTTGAATTGCTTGAGCTATTTCAATAGCAGTTGCGATAGACTCTAATTGGAAGTATTGTTTAATTAGGTCTACTACTGGTGTTAAGATTGGTTCTGCTACTCTAACTTTTTCTTTGATTAAGACATCTAACTTGTCAAAGTCTTTACCAACTCTAATTTCTAAAGGTACTCTATGGTAGTTCAACATAAAGTGAGCTATGTCAGTTGCAGGGATAAATGTACCATTAGTACCTTTCTTTTTGTTCTTTTGGTTAAATTTGATAGCCCCTAATAATTCAGATTTAGAGTAGATAGCGATGTGTTCTCTTAAAGCTATGTCATCAATGACTTCAATTATACCTCTACCATTTTCTACGACTTTCGATAGGAATATTTCGCCGTAGTCCAAACCTTCACAGTAAATAGCGTCCCTCAATATGTCTAAGAAGTTAGTTCTCTTAATCATATTGTTAATGTCTTTAGTGAACATCTCTGACTTTTCCACATCATTTTCATCGGTATATTTGATGAATAATGTGTTACCGTTGTTTACATCATTGAAGCCATCGGAAATGATGATGTCTTTAATTGTCTTTGCAATATGTAAGTGTGATATGGAGTCTATTCTATCGAAGACACGGTTTCTATCTGCCAAAGTCCATACAAGTTGTTTATCAATTTGCTGTTTCTTTGTTTCGTTATTTGTCTGGTAGGTATCCATACCTAACTTTGACAAAGGTGTATCAACAGCCTTAAAGCCTCTTAATTGTCTTCTAAGCTCCGTTGTATCTATAAAATCTTCGTGTATTTTCCCTTGAAATCTATCAAATATATTCATGAATATCCCCTGCAATCATAAAATTTAATTAGTATCTATTAAAACCATCTCTACTTCGTGGTACATATATGCCTAGACTACTCATATAATCTATATCGTTAAACCTAGTAAAGTCGATATTAGTAAATGTCTTATTTACATGGTCGCCAAAAGTAGCGATATTTCCTGTCTTATTTAGTAGCTCTGATATGGCTTCATTGTTATCTTTGAAGAATGGGTCTTGGCTACATAAGAAGCAAGCTCCAGCCAAAGCGTCTGATAAGTCATCTGTCGTACTTTTGGATTTTTCTACTCTCTTATTTGTTTCTCTCAGACCTGCTAATTCGCCTACCAAAATAGGGTTCTTATATCCTTCTAATGTCTGAGTTAGTATTAAGTTCTTCAAGAAATAATATGCGTCTTTTGTCTTTTCAACTGATTGATACTCTGTTATTACCCCGTTTCTCTTAAGTATCTGTCTAGCAAGTTCCCCTTGGTGGGAGTCTGTAGTAACTTTCTTAATCGGGTAGCCTTTTTTCTTGAGTTCATATACAAACTCCAATACTTTTAATAAGTCTACAGCACTACCAGAAGCAGAAGATATACCTATACAGAAGTCTATATAATACTTGCGTCTTTTAATCTCTTCTCCGTCTGCTGAAGTATATTTAATGATATCGCTGTATACTGACGCAATACCAAATCTGTCTTTCTTCTCTGCCATATCTAAATGTAGGTAACGATAGCACTCGGGTTTATCTGGGTTAGAGAAGTAATTTTTGTCATATAGGTAATCCCCGATATCTGTAAATGAGTCTACATTCACTCTCAAATCATCTTTAGTAAAGATATGGTTGTCTTTCTTAAATACCTCTTTGAATGATGATACTGAATTGAAAAATGCGTTTTCTGCAACTGTACGCCTTCCTGCTACTTCTTGAATAGCCAATCTAGGTTTAGTTCTGAAGTAGTTTAAGTACTTAGTATTTCTAGGTACTTTGATAATTCTGTCAGCAGGGGCTTCAGACATATCAATATCACTCTCTTCAATGATACAAGGGTCTTGAGTATTTGAGCCTAAGAAGAAATCAAATGTATCATCTGATTGTTCATTTCTAGCTTCCCATCTAGGAATGTTATCTAAGATAAGAACATTCTGAATGTCGTTAGCTTTAACTTCATCAATTCTTTCCCCGATTACATCGCCTTCGTCCATAGGAGATGAAGTCAACCAAATCATGCCTGTCAAAGCAGGAGCTTTAGAGAATGTAGCGTCCCTTCTGTCGACCATTGTTTTATATAGTTTACTTCTTACTTCAACTAAGTGTTCTGAAGCAATCTTAGGAGATGGCATATTAGCCTCGTCCAGACAACCAAAGATTAAGTCGGTACCAGTAAGGACATTGACAGTAGAACCTGCTTTTAACAATATGTTATTTGTAACTTGAACACCTTTCTTATCTAAGTTAGAGAATGAGAGGTTATTTGTAATGTTATCTACGAAATACGGAGATAAGGTTAAACCTTTGTGTACATCTTCCCCCAACTGTGAACAAGCAGTAGGGTTATCCTTAGACAAGAAAGCAAATGTCAAGTTTGCAGAGTTCTTTACATTCAAGGTTCTTGCAGGAGAAATCATGCATAATAGGAGATATATCTCATACAATGCTGAGATAATAATAGTAGTTGATTTCCCTGCCCTTGTTGCACAGGACAATAGAGCTTCGTTATACTTCTTACAGAATGGTGCAGGATATATATCGCATAATGTCTTTTCCCAAATAGGGAAGATGATATCTGAGTATATAGTACCTAAGAAGTATGGGTCGTGTATAAAGGTCTGCATATCAACAGGGTATTCTTTATATAAAGATTTACCTACCATTTCATATATTACTAAAGACCTTTCAACATCAGTTAGTTGACGATAGTCATCAAGAAAGTCCATAATGTACTTATCTGATAACCCTTTGTCTTCTTTTAGAAACTCTATAATTACCTGTTCGTTCATACTAATCCTGTTTATTGTTCATGTTGAGGTAACCCATAATTCTAGTAAGTCTTTGGTTACCTAATGCCTTAGTAACACGCTCTTTTCTGTCATTACCTACTAACATCTCACGAGCAAACTCCATTCTCTGTACGAAGTTATATGCGTCAAAGATTGACTTAACATGGAACTCTCGCTCTTTTAGTTTAGCTTTGTAGTAGTTAATAAGCTCGTTAGGAGTCATTTGATATAATTGAGTATCAATATAACCAACTAACTCCTCAATCTCTTTACGAACTCTCGTATCATCTTTGATATGGTCTTTAGTCATATCAACTAGATTAGAAAGTGTTACTGAGCCACGCTCATCATTTTCTACTGTTGTAGGGTGTACAACATTACTGGCAGGTGTAGGTAACTTATTGACAGCCTCTCTAGGGATTGCAGGGATTTCATTATTATCCTCGCCTGCAAAATCTGGAGTAAAGTCAAAAGTTAGAAAATCATCATCGTCATTAAAGTTTTGTGTCATCTATCCCTCCAGTTGCTCTAACAACTTATTTGATGAGTCTATCGAGTTTTGTAGTAATTTACTTACTTGAGATTTCTGAGAGTCTGTTAAATTTGCAGACATCATAATCTCGTGTAGGTTGTAAAGCTCTAGACTATTGGCTTCTAAAGATTTAATATAATCGTCTATTACTCCCAATATCTGCTCTGTAGCTCTAGTAGCTTCATTTTCTACAGGTTTTTGTTTTTTAAACCCCTTCACACTCAAGCTCCTCTTCAGTTGTTTCTAACCCTTTTAACATCTCATAGATGTTCTTAACAGAGTACTTACGAAACTCTGAAGTAACCATTTCTGGGAAGAACTTTTCTAGGATATGTTCGATTTTAGAACATCTAGAGTAAGGTTCTCCGTCAATAGTGATTACATCAGATGTAAAGTCAGTAGTTAGAAGTGTTTTCATATCTACAATATCATTGTCTTCAATGAAGGTTTCGCCGTTTGAATAACCACGAGTGATAAAGTATTTCATAGTATCCATTAGTCTAGCTTCATCTGGAGTAGGCTCAATATCAAAGTACTCTATTACAATTTTCTTAGTTTTCTTTGGTTGACCTGTCTTTTCATCAATAACAATGTTGCCTTCGTCATCAACTACATCTACATCTACCTTGCGTTTTCTTTTGTCTGGTAGGTTTCTAATCTTTTTGAATATTCTATTGGCAATCTTAGCTAGCTGGTTACTTTTACGAACCCCTAGTTTAGACATATTTTGGAACATACTCAAATAAGCCCAGAATATCTTATCAGACATGTTATATAGCGATACTAACTCAGCAAAAGGTAAATCATATTCATCGCTTAATACAAACAAAAATGATGTTTCCCAGCTAAGTCTAAATTCGTTTAATTTCCCCATTTTAATTACTCCCCTTAAACACTTCTACCCTTTAACATAGTATTGAAGAACCTTTCCTTCATTTCACTAAACTCTGCTTCGTCCATTTTTGTTAGTTTAATATCACTATACTCTTTATTGTCTAGCTTATTCTCTAGGTCTACTATGTTGAAGGAGTCTTTGAACTCATCTTTAATTGAGTTGTTGTAGTTCTCATCTAGTGAACTATCATTACCTACTTTTTTATATCTTCTGTGCTGAGCTGTTGTTACAGTTGTTCCATAACCACGAGTCCAAGTACGGATAAAAGTAGCTAGTGTTCCCTTTGCAGGGTCATATTTTTCTTTGATTTTTTCAAGGACATAAGTATAACAGTCATTAACATCTTCGATGTTATAACTAGCTTGTCTTTTACCGTCTTTGAAATACCCTTTGTAAATCAAATCTGGCATAAGTCTAGATTTAATCAAAGAAGTTGCTTCTATATAGAACTGGTCAGAGTCTAATTTCCCTTGTTCATAAAGTCTTTGAATGTTGTTAGGCTTCTTAGGTGGTACAATCTTGTGTTCATCTAAAATCTTAGATACTTCAGCTTTAGGAAGCTGAGTCATTTCTACAATCTCTTTAAGAGTGTACTTCTCTTTACCTAGGCGTATAATCTCTTTAATATCCTGTTCTGTTACTTCTATACAGGTACGCTTCTCCCTCTTAGGCTTCTTAGCCTTGAGCTTCTTATTACTATTCATCAATATTCTATCCCCCTAAACCTGTACTAATCCAATAAGTTAAATACAGGTTCTGCGATAGACTCTGATACGAAAGAAGTGTTGTTATTTACTGTTGTTCTCTGTTTACCACATTTAGGGCATACAGGTTGGTTGTTGCTATACACTGTAGAACATTCGCTACAACGAGTATAGTCGTTATTAGTTACATTATCTCCCATAATTTTAACTCACCTTGTTTATTCAATTCTAATACATGAAAAATATAAACTAAGCTACGAGAACAGTACCGTGTATTAAACCTTTAACACGGAGTTTTAATTGTTCTCTAAGCCTGTTTAAGTATGTTTGGTCGGGGTGGTCAAAATAATCGGCTACATCTTTAAAGCCTTCATCTAGTACTAGCCTATCAACAGAAACACCTAGGTCAGTTAGTATTTTTCTGTCATTCTTGTAACTCTTATGTCCTGTTTCATCATTGTCATAACAAAGTAGGATTTTATCAGTTATCTGAGCTAGTACATACGCCGAAATACCTAGGGAGGAGGTATTGTTGGATAGGGCGTATGGATACATTTGCTTTAGTATCATAGCGTCTTTACAACCTTCACATACTAAAATAGGCATGGTTTTAGTAGCACCATGCCTATAATAAGTTTTGAAGTCGTTAAAAAAGCCATACATGTATGGAACTTTTTTAACACTTGAGCTGAATGGTCTATAAACAGAAGCATAGCTTTTGTCGTTTATTGACCTATATATGAAACCAACATAATCACCAGAAGGTGTTTGTATTGGAACGCAATAAAAATAGCGATGAGAGCCAAATCGTGTGTCAACCGTAAAACGGTCTAATTTAGGACAACGAGATAACTCTTTATAACACATATCTCTATCAATTATGCGTATGTCGGTGTTTGCAGTTCTAAAGACTTTATCCGTTTGATTATTAAGAGGAGCAACATTTTTAATGTTCACTCCCTTATGGTACAAGTCTATATATGCTCCAAACATTACATCTTTACTCATAGCTACATAATATCACATATCGTAATATTAGTCAACTAGAGGACTAAGAAAACTAGGCTATCTAGCGTAAAACTCAGTGTATACTGCTCTCAGTCGTGTTTTACAAATTATTTAGGGCTTTATACGCACTTAAAATTAAACTATCAAAACTATCAAAACTAAATTAAACTATCAAAACTATCAAAACTATCAAGACTAAATTAAACTATCAAAACTAAATTAAACTATCAAAACTAAATTAAACTATCAAAACTAAATTAAACTATCAAAACTAAATTAAACTATCAAAACTAAATTAAACTATCAAAACTAAATTAAACT
>JAEIGA010010539.1_pt1 | contig 14014 bp, 11 predicted proteins | sample 9270691 | NCBI WGS metagenome assembly JAEIGA01 (sample SAMN17057246, study PRJNA624740) | gut metagenome | biome: biome; isolation source: fecal sample | host: Bos grunniens | place: China: Xizang | collected 2019 | reverse complement strand
TTATATTCAGAAGGCTCAACCGAACCTCTAAGTTTATTTGCCGATTCCCATAAAGTTTCTTCAATACTTTTTTCCTTGATTTGTTTTTTTGCCATAGTTTATTCGATTATTTCATCCCACAAAGTTATAAAATATAGTGCAATACAATAGCAAAAAAATATAAAATTCGCTTTGGAACAACATTTCTTTTACTTACAATTAAAAAAAATAAGTTCGAGTATCAGAAAGCATAAAAAAACAGACGGAGATTGTCCGTCTGTTTGCTTTTATTTGCGTTGTACATCTTGCTTACTTGGTTGTTGGTAAGATTTGACGTGCAGCAGTTTTCGGATTATTGATTGTGTCGCAACCGTTTACGCAACCTCCCGGACAAGACATAACTTCGATAAAGTTTCCTGGGCATTGTCCTGCTTTTGCGTATTGTTTCAACTGACGGATTACTTGCTTGTTCAAACCGTCTATCACAACTTCTTTTACAACGTTTGGATCCGGTGCAGTAGCCTTTACTGATTGAGTTACACCACTGATCATCGCAAAACCTCTTCCGTGTCCTGCTATATTCGGATCGAATTCCATTGGTTCCAAACTTTCCAAATCAATTTCTGTTGCTTTGAACAATGCTTCTAATTCCTCATAGCTTATCACATAATCCACAATGTCTCTGTACAAATAGCTTTCGCTTCGTTTTCCAACACAAGGAGCAACCATGACTGTTATAGCTTCAGGGTTCTTTTCTTTGATTCCTTGTGCAGTGTAAACCATTGGAGAATATGTAGTTGAAACGTATTGTTCCATTTCCGGCATATGTTTGCGTACAAGGTTCATCCAACTTGGACAGCATGAAGTTGTCATAAATGATGCACCCTCTTCCATACGTTCGATAAACTCTTCTCTTTCTTTTTCTGTTGTTATGTTAGCACCTAATGCAACTTCCACAACATCGGCAAAGCCTAATTTCTTGATACCTGTAAGCACCTTACCATAGTCTGCCTTAAATTGACCGCCCAATGAAGGAGCAACCATTGCAACTACAGGTTTGCCTGCTTTCATTTCTCTGAAGATGTCTATCATGAAAGTCTTTTCGAATATCGCTCCGAAAGGACAAGCAACCATACATTTACCGCAATAAATACATTTCTCAGGATCAATATGCTCTACTCCGTGTTCATCTTTCGAAATAGCTCCAACAGGACAGCTTTCCTCACATGGAACAGGTTGATATATGATAGCGTGGAAAGGACACGCATCCATACACATTCCACAGCTTACACAGCTTTCAGGATCGATATGAGCCTGCTTTTCTCCCACTGTAATAGCTCCTTTTTTACAAGCGTATGTACATGGTCTTGCAACACAAGCTCTACATAGGTTGGTTACTATATATTTGTTCTTAACACAAGACGAACAAGCCTCATCAACAACCGTCATCATAACAGGTGTCTTGTCTTGTCTGTTCAATGCCAATTGTGCGTAGTGAGACAAAGTATCCAATTCATCTTCTTCATCGTCCACGTTAAAGCCCAACAATGCCATTGTTTTGTACTTAACCACAGCTCTTTCTTTGTGGATACAGCATCTTATATTGGTTCCGTGAACTTTTGGTCGCATTTCCAACGGTAATCGATCAATCTTCTCAACCAATTCATCGTTTACAATAAGGCGAGCTAATCTCGACAAAATCTCTCTGCGAATTTCAACTGCGTTATTTATTGCCATTACTCTTTATTATTTGTTTATTCTCTTTCTATTCCTAATTGTCTGTAAATTTCATCCAACAATTTGTCTTCTGTGCATTCTTCCAACAATACGTCTCCAACTTTGGCGTATGGTGGTTTTGCAACACCTTCGTTTTCATGGCAACCCAAGCAGGCTGAACCGATGATTTCTACTTTGTTTTTGATGTCTTCAGGCAAATTCTTCTTCAATTTTGCCAATTCCTGTCCTCCCGTAATGTAGCAATATGTACCTACACAAATTCTTACGTTTAACATATACTAAATATTTATTGTTTTTATTATAATTTATTTGATTTCAAATCTATATTTCCTCTAAATAAACTTCAACCGCACTTCCTTCATAAACCGTTCTTCAAGCAATACAGCTATGTTTTTCACAACGTTTCGACGTATTTCCAATTCCACCGGCAATGACGGGTCTTGGTGTGCCACGTTTATCTTCGTTCCTACTACCAAATCTATAATATCGGCATCCAATATCATTCTATATATTTCCCAAGCAGGCCCTTCTCCGGTCAAATTATTGTTCATACCCTTTCGTAACAACTCCGACAAAGCTCCCAAGGTGATTATTCCCTCTGTCATCAAGTCGATACCCTCCATTTGTGATGATGGCGGAAGACCTGCTGCGATATCGTCTATGTTTACGGTGATTTCTCGCTTCAATTCCCTCGATAATATCTGCGATGTCGTTCCCCCGCAAACTATCTTCTTACCCTTATAATGGCTTACAATCTCTGCAAGATATTTATCTTTGTTTTCTGAAAACGGAGGACCAGTGCAAATCAACAAACGTCGAGGCTCTCTGACGTAAAGCACAACACAAGATGTGTCATCTTTAGGTTTTAAGATGTCGTTCAACTCTGCCTGCTTTACAATCCGCATCGATAGTTCTCTTGCCGATATTTTGGGATTTTTCTTTACAAGTTCTTCAATAAACTCATCGATTCCGTCTTCCCAACCAAAAGGCATATCTCGGTTTCCTATGCCAGACTGACTTACTCCATCAGAAAAACATATCAATCTGTCTTCTTTCTTGAGCGTTAAGTTAGACATTTTTATCAGTCTTTCATCTTGACGATCTCCCTCTGCCTTGCGTTTGATTATTGTATCATCTGTCTTGATTCGTGTAACCTTATTATCCCTTACCAAGAGCAAAGGCGGATTATCAAACTCGACAATCTTCGCTTCTCCGTCAGAATCGACATCGATAATCGTAAATGTGGAATAACTTATGTTTCTGACGCTATCTACAGGCAAGGTATCCATTATCGCTTTTATCGTTCGCAATATAGGTTCGTGGCGAACGCGAAAATTCATTGCCATTGATGCTGTCATAGTCGAAAGTACATTTGCTTTCACTCCACTTCCCAAACCATCGGATAACACAGCTATATTTCGGTTTTCACCTATACACTTACGCAACAAGACACAATCTCCACATACTATGTTGTTGAACTTATTGTTCTGATAACTTCCAACCTCTATGAAAAATTTTTCTTTTTCCAACATAGCTTTCCGATTTTATAATTCAAAGGTCATAGGCTCTTCTCCCTTGTTTCCGTTCTCCTGATGCGACTCTACAATCGAATTAAGCATTGCCTCGGTATAAGAAGCGTTCTCTCCAAGCAAGAAGGCTATCTTTTGAACAACCTTCATATTTTCCATAATAACGTCCTGTGTACGTTTCAACACCAAGTCTTTTCGAACCTCAGGAGCGTGAAGATTTTGCAAAATTCCACATACCAAAGAGTGATCTTGTACAGAAAATACCGACAAACTATAATAGTCATCACCGTTTCGGATGTCTTGTTCTATCACATCGACTCCCGTACTCAATACAGTCGAAAAGAATCTATGGAACGGTAAGAGTTTGGTTATATCGGCACCATACAAACCCGGGTTGGCTTCGAATATCATCTTAACTTCGCCACCCAATATGTCGGCAAACTTCTCATTGGCATCAACTATTTTCAAATTATCATTAACAATAACGATACCTTGAGGAAGTTTTTTCAATAATATATTCGTCTTATCTTGTGCAATTCTCCTCATATAGGAAACGCACATATCATTCTCAGCTCTTCCATCAATCAAAGCCTTTGCAAAAGAACGACAACTATCATAACCACAACCACCGCAGTTAAGCTCATCCGATTCATTCTTTTTGTTGACTCTCAACAAAGCCTCTTGAATTTCTTGTTGAGTGTACTTTTTGTCTTCGACTTGAGGAATATAAGAGTAATCGGCTTTCACATCAAGATTGTCATAAACTTCTTGGTATGAGTTTTGTGTTTTACCTACTTCAACTCCTTGCAAAACCTTGACTCTTTTTGTTGCAGATGAAGCGTTCACATTCGAGCAAGGTCCTTTTATACAGCCTCCTTCACATGCCATGATTTCAAGAAACGTTTTACAATCTTTTGATAAGGTTTCAACGTCTTCAAGAATCTCTTTTATGTTTGCAACACCTGAGAAGGTCATATAGCGAGCCTTAACTCCACTGCCCATATTGTTGTTTATTCTTGCTTCTACGGTTGTGATGGAGTTTATCATATTTGCAAGCATTCCTCCGTCTATCGGATAGAGGTTTCCTCTTGTTGCGTTGAAAGGATAAAAGACATCCTCTTCTGTCGGCTTCATAAATTCGAAGTATATACCCATATCTTCGAACAATTCCTTCACTTCCTTGAATGTAAGAACAAAATCTATTTTATCTCCGAACTCATCCAATTCTGTTTTCTTTGAAGCACACGGACCGACAAAAGCAACCTTGGCATCGGGATGCAACTGTTTCAAAAAGGCTGCGTGAGCCACCATAGGCGAATAAACAGGTGCTATGGCAGGAGAGCATTTCGGATAATACTTTCTTATCAATTGAACAGCAGAAGGACAGCACGATGAAATGTAAACACCATTCGGTTGTTCGTCAAGCCATTTCTTTGTTTCTTCCGCAACTTTCTCCGCACCTATTGCCGTTTGAGATACTTTCCAAAAACCGGCTTCTCTGAATGCAACCAAAACATTGCCCATTTTTTCATCGGCATACTCACTCAAATAACTCGGAGCAAGCGAAACAATTATCTTTTCCTTTCGCATCAAAGACTGTTTCAACTCATCCAAATCATTTCTTACTTTCTTTGCATTGGCAGGACAAATCAACGTACATGAGCCACAATAGATACACAATTCGGGTATGATAGAAGCCGAACCGGATTCTATTTTAATGGCTTTAACAGGGCACGCTTTGATACATTTATAACAATCCTGACAATCGTTTTCCTCTGTATATACCGGTGGCAAGTTTTTCATGGCTGCAAAATATTATAATCCGAACTTGGTATTCAAAATCTCCATTAGCTTGGTCTTGTTTACATCTGTGTACATTTCTCCATCGATGATAACAACCGGACCTTTGCTACATTGTTGAGAACACAATTGTCCCTTGAAGGTTATTCTTGCTTTCAAGTTATTAACCTTCAAATACTCTTGAATGAATTCCAAATTTTTGTTATTTCCTCTTGCAAAACAAGAGCTACCCAAACAAATTACTATTTCTCTTTTTTCTTCCATATTACGTTTGTTTTATTATTTCTAATGAGCAATCAGTTTCTTATATTTAATACGCTTAGGTGTATTATCGCCCAAACGTTTCTTTTTATTTTCTTCGTATTCAGAGTAAGAGCCTTCGAAGAAATAAACTTGCGAATCTCCTTCAAAAGCCAATATATGCGTAGCCACTCTATCCAAGAACCATCTGTCGTGAGATATAATTACGGCACAGCCTGCAAAATTCTCCAATCCCTCTTCCAAGGCTCTCAACGTATTGACATCAATATCGTTTGTAGGCTCATCAAGCAACAGAACATTGGCCTCACTCTTCAAAGTCATTGCCAAGTGCATACGATTTCTCTCTCCTCCCGACAAAACTTCAGTCTTTTTGCTTTGATCTGTACCCGAAAAGTTGAATCTCGAAACATAGGCTCTCGAATTAACCAATCTTCCTCCCAATTGTATTTGTTCATTACCTGCGGATATGGTTTCCCAAACGCTTTTTTGAGGATCGATATCTTGATGTTGTTGGTCTATATATCCAAGCTTGACCGTTGGTCCTACTTCAAAACTACCGCTATCCGGCTTTTCCAATCCCATTATCATTCTGAACAATGTAGTCTTTCCGGCTCCGTTAGGTCCTATTACGCCAACAATTCCCGCAGGCGGAAGCGAGAACGAAAGATTTTCAAACAACAATTTGTCGCCATATGCTTTCGAGATATCCTTCACATCTATCACTCTTTCTCCAAGCCTTGGTCCGTTCGGTATGAATATCTCTAATTTTTCTTCCTTCTCTTTCACATCTTCGTTCATCATCTTTTCGTAAGAAGACAAACGTGCTTTACCTTTAGCCTGTCTTGCCTTAGGTGTCATTTTCACCCACTCCAACTCACGTTGCAAAGTCTTCTTACGTTTACTCTCCTGCTTTTCTTCCATTGCAAGACGTTGAGTTTTCTGATCAAGCCAAGAAGAATAGTTTCCTTCCCATGGTATTCCCTCACCTCTATCCAATTCCAAAATCCAACCAGCAACATGATCAAGAAAATACCTGTCGTGAGTTACCGCAATAACCGTTCCTTTGTATTGTTGCAAATGTTGCTCCAACCAATCTATACTTTCTGCGTCAAGGTGGTTTGTTGGTTCGTCCAAAAGCAATATATCCGGCTCTTGTAGCAATATGCGACACAATGCGACTCTTCTTCTTTCTCCTCCTGAAAGGTTCTTAACCAAAGCATCATCATCAGGACAATTCAATGCATCCATCGCTCTTTCCAACTTATTGTCAAGATTCCATGCATCGTGTTGCTCCATCAATTCGGTCAATTCGCCTTGACGCTCAATCAAAGCCGCCATTTGCTCATCATCCATAGGCTCACAAAATTGCATATTGACCTTTTCGTATTCCGCAATCAAATCTGCAACTTCTTTAACGCCCTCCATCACCACTTCTTTGACTGTTTTGTTTTCATCCAATTGAGGTTCTTGTTCCAAATATCCGATTGAATATCCTGGAGAAAAGTGTACTTCACCTTGATGAGACTTATCAACACCTGCAATTATCTTTAGCAGTGATGATTTTCCAGAGCCATTCAATCCGATTATACCAATCTTTGCTCCATAATAGAAAGAAAGGTATATATCCTTTAGTATCTGTCTTGAAGGTGGTATAAGCTTACCAACGCCCACCATCGAAAATATTATCTTTTTATCCTCTATTGCCATAGTATCTCTTTAGTTTTTTACGATTACTTAATAAGTTAAAAATGTATATCCTTAAGGTTTAATTGCAAATAAGATTGACCGTTATAAGTGTTTTCATCTATTTGATAACATATATCAAAGACCGAACCCATGTTTATTTCATCATAATATTCCCCCATTCCGAATCCTATACACTTATAAGGAAAAGAAGGAATCTCCCTCGAGACAACCGACAACTTCAAATGATTAGAACCGACCACCCTTACATCTTCCGTACCAATCATTCTGCTTGAACAGAACACAGGAACACTGTTATCAGGTCCAAAAGGAGCAAATTGTTTCAATATTCTGAACAATCTCTGTGTTATGGAGCGGAGATTGATTTCCAAATCTATTTCTATTTCGGGTTGAGTTTGCACCTCAGTTATGGCTTGTTCAACTTTCTTTTCAAACAATTCGGTAAACTCTTGCAAATTTTCCGGTTTCAAACTCAAACCTGCCGCAAATTTATGTCCGCCAAAGTGGGTCAACAAATGAGAACAGCTTTCTATTATGGTATATATATCAAAGTCTTTCACACTTCTTGCCGAACCAGTTATCAATCCGTCGTTCTGAGTGAAGACAATGGTTGGCTTATAATACGATTCGACCAATCTCGAAGCAACAATTCCTATTACCCCTTTATGCCAATCAGTATTAAAAACAACGGTTGTTTTTTTACCAATCTGACTTTTATCGTTTTTAAGTTGTTCAAAGGCTTGTTTGGTTATCTCTTTATCTTTTTGCTTTCTGTCTTTATTGTGTTCTTCTATCTTTGACGCAACCTCGACTGCATCAGCCATTTTTTTGGCTTTTAACAATTCGACAGACAAACGGCCACTCTCCATTCTACCCGCAGCATTGATTCTAGGTCCTATCAAGAAGACTAAATCAGAAAGGGTTAATTCTCGATTAAAATATAATTTATCGGAAATTCTTTCCTCATGCTTCACATTTGCATAAGAAAGTATAGCCTCCAAACCTGCTCTCGGCTGACGGTTTATTTTTTTCAATCCATAATAAGCCAACACCCTATTTTCATCCATCAGAGGCACAACATCGGCTGCAATACTTATGGCAACAAGGTCAAGATATTCCAAAAGCGGTTCAAAAGGCAGATTTCTATAAATTTGCAATGCAGTTATCAATTTGAATCCGATTCCGCAACCACTTAATTCTTTATACGGATATGTTGAATCCAATCGTTTCGGATCCAATACGGCACAAGCCTCAGGCAAGATTTCAGATGGCAAATGGTGATCACACACAATAAAATCAATGCCTTTTTCCTTTGCGTATGCAATTTCCTTATGTGCTTTTATTCCGCAATCCAAACAAATTATCAATTTGAAATCATTATCCTCAGCCCAATCGATTCCTTTGAAAGATACACCATACCCTTCCGAATATCTGTCAGGTATATAGTAGTCTATCTCTGGGTAAAACTTTTCAAGGTAAGAATAAACTAAAGCAACGGCAGAAGTCCCATCAACATCATAATCCCCATACACGAGAATTTTCTCTCCGGCTTTGACTGCAAGCATTATTCTCTCGACAGCCTTTTCCATATCGTTCATGCGGAATGGATCGTGCAAATGTTCGTATTTCGGACGAAAGAATTTCTCTGCATTTTCGTATGTTTCAATCCCTCTTTGCACCAATAAAGAAGCGACAATACGGTAGGTATGCAAATCCTCCTCCGTACTGTCTTTTACGGGACACAATTTCCTTGCCAAAGAGTCAACCAACTCTTTATCACCACTTTGTTTTAACGCCCAACGTTTTTCCATTCCACTCATTCAGTCGGTAAAATTACTACTTTTTTCGAAATTGACAAAGAAAAGAAACAAAATAAAGAAAAACACTTCGCTCAAAACTGCATTGCAAGACTAAATAACAACAACTCAACATCGATTTCACTCTCCCTTATTAAGAAAATAGAAGAAAAGAACCTACTCAAATCACTCTCCACCCAACTTTCGTTAAAACAAAGACTTAAGTAAAAATATTCGGTTAAGAATCAATCCTAAACAAAACTTTGTTTCATCATTTCTGACTCCGCAAAACAATTTTATCTTTTCAAGATTCGACAAATCCTTATCAAGAGTCAAAAAATTACGATGGGCATAAATTACACGTCAAATATGATTTTTATTTTGCCGTTCGTTTTTTTTTCATATCTTTGCAAACTTAAAATAGTTAGTATTCTTAAAACAAAAAAACGAAATGAATTTAGTAAAATTTGCATCTATCACAAAGAAGATGACTTTGGCGGCAGTCGGAGCGTTTTTGCTTGTATTTCTGCCGATGCACATGGGGTTAAACCTCTGCATCATAAGAGATGACGGAGGAGAATGGTACAGAAATGTATGCCATTTCATGGGTACGAATTGGATTGTAAAAATCTTTGAAGTCTTGTTGATTGCTTCGGTGTTGCTACACGTTATCGTTGCAATTATATTGACTTTGGAGAATCGCTCTGCAAGAGGTTCGGTTCGCTATCACGTACCTTCAAAAACAAAAACACACTTCGGTTCAAAATGGATGATATATACCGGTGGCGTTGTTTTTGTATTCATGGTTATTCACTTCATCAATTTCTACTTCGTTAAGTTCGGTGTAGTTGTTGCCGATAACAGCGACACTTACACGATGGAAGTAGAAGATGTTCAAAGACATTGGCAAGACAAAGTTTTTGACATTCAAGCTCAATTGGAAGCTGGCAAAATTTCCGAACAAAAAGCACAAGAAGATATGATGGCATTGCAAATGGCTTATATGCCTTTCGCACAAGCACTTCAAGAAGGACCTACATCAGGTAAGATTTCAAAAGACGGTGAGGAACTTATATGCCTTACAAAAGAAGAAGTAACTCTTTATGCAGGTGAAGACTTCAAGCACTATGAGCCAGACTTCTACACAATGTGTAAAAAGTTGTTCGCAAACAAAACATACACTTTGATTTATTTGTTGGCATTGATTGTTTTGGGTATCCACCTTTTCCACGCCATCAATTCAATATTCCAAACATTCGGTTTGAATCACAAAAAGTACAACACAGCAATCGAATACCTTGCAGCAATTTATGCAATTATCGTTCCTGTCGGATTTGCGATTGTTCCGTTGTTTGTATTGTTTTGTAAGTAGTATGTAAAATAAATATTTGTAAATAAATAACAAAGATATAAGATGGTAACACTTAATTCCAAAATTCCGCAAGGACCACTTAGCGAGAAATGGACAAAATATAAAGCAGACCAAAAGTTGGTTAATCCTGCCAACAAGAGAAAACTCGACGTTATCGTTGTAGGAACAGGTCTTGCAGGTGCATCTGCAGCCGCTTCTTTGGGAGCATTAGGATTCAATGTAAAGATTTTCTGTATTTCCGATTCACCTCGTCGTGCACACTCGATAGCTGCTCAAGGTGGTATCAATGCAGCAAAGAACTATCCTAACGATGGCGACAGCGTAGGACGTTTGTTCTATGACACTATCAAAGGTGGAGACTACAGAGCAAGAGAAGCAAATGTTTATCGTTTGGCAGAAGTCAGCAACAACATAATCGACCAATGTGTTGCTCAAGGAGTGCCATTTGCAAGAGACTATGCGGGAATGCTTGACAACCGTTCATTCGGTGGAGCTCAAGTAAGCCGTACTTTCTACGCAAAAGGACAAACCGGACAACAACTTTTGTTGGGAGCTTACTCAGCTCTATCAAAAGAAATCAAAGCAGGTACAGTAAAAATGTACGAAAGAAAAGAGATGATGGACGTTGTGTTGGTTGACGGTAAGGCAAGAGGTATCATAACAAGAGATTTGCAAACAGGAAAGTTGGAAAGATGGTTCGGACATGCAGTTGTAGTTGCAACAGGTGGCTATGGTAATGTTTACTTCCTTTCAACAAATGCAATGAACTCAAACGGTTCGGCAGCATGGCAATGTTACAAAAAAGGAGCTTGCTTTGCTAACCCTTGTTATGTACAAATCCACCCTACTTGTATCCCTGTTCACGGAGACTATCAATCGAAATTGACTTTGATGAGTGAGAGTTTGCGTAACGATGGTAGAATCTGGGTTCCTAAGAAAATAGAAGACTCTGAAGCAATCAGAGCAGGAAAGCTTAAACCAACCGATATAGCAGAGGAAGACAGAGACTACTATTTGGAAAGACGTTACCCTGCTTTCGGAAACTTGGTTCCACGAGATATTGCTTCGAGAGCTGCAAAAGAAAGATGCGATGCAGGCTACGGAGTTGGAACAGGACAAGCCGTTTATTTGGATTTCTCATCTGCAATCAAACGTCTTGGCAAGGACAAAGTAGAAGCAAGATACGGAAACTTATTCCAAATGTACGAAAAGATAACTGCTCAAAATCCATACGAAACTCCGATGATGATTTACCCAGCTGTACACTATACAATGGGAGGTCTTTGGGTCGATTACGAGCTACAAACAACCGTAGAGGGATTATTCGCAGCCGGAGAGGCAAACTTCTCTGACCATGGTGCAAACCGTTTGGGAGCATCTGCACTTATGCAAGGTTTGGCTGACGGATATTTCGTTCTTCCTTACACAATACAAAACTATCTTTCAAAAGAAATCTATTCTCAACCAATTCCAACAACAGTTCCTGAGTTTGAAGCTGCGGAAAAAGCTGTTGCAGAAAAGATAAAAAAGCTTATGTCTATCAAGGGAGCGAAGAGCGTGGATTCATTCCAAAAAGAATTGGGACACATAATGTGGAACAAAGTCGGAATGGGAAGAACTGCAGAAGGATTGAAAGAAGCCGTTCCTATGTTGCAAGCTTTGAAAGAAGAGTTTTGGCAAAACGTTCGCATAACAGGCGACACTGCTTCGATGAACCCTGAATTGGAAAAAGCACTTCGTTTGTCTGATCATATCGAATTGGCACAATTGATGGCTAAAGACGCATTGCACAGAGAAGAAAGTTGCGGAGGACACTTCAGAGAAGAACACCAAACAGAAGAAGGTGAAGCAAAACGTAATGACGAACAGTTTATGTATGTTGCAGCTTGGGAATACCAAGGAGAAAATGCAGAACCGCAATTACATAAAGAAGAATTGAATTACGAGTTTATAAAAGTTCAACAAAGAAATTACAAGTAAAATGAATTTAACCTTGAAAATTTGGCGTCAAGAAAATGCAAGAGCAAAAGGACGCTTTGAAACATATAAAGTAGAAAATATTTCGCCCGACTGTTCTTTCTTGGAAATGTTGGACATTTTGAATGAGCAATTGGTAGACAAACTTTCGCATCCTGTTTGTTTTGATAACGACTGCCGTGAAGGTATATGCGGAATGTGCGGTCTTTACATCAACGGACGTCCTCACGGACCAGACGATGGAGTTACAACATGTCAATTGCACATGAGAAGATTCAAAGACGGCGATACAATAGTTATCGAACCATGGAGAGCAAAGCCGTTCCCTATCATCAGAGACTTGGTTGTAGATCGTACAGCTTTCGATAAGATTATTCAAGAAGGTGGTTACGTTTCAGTAACAACAGGAGGAGTTCCTGATGGTAATGCAATTCCTATTCCAAAGAAGAATGCAGATGAGGCAATGGATTCTGCTTCTTGTATAGGTTGCGGTGCTTGTGTTGCTTCTTGTAAAAATGCTTCTGCAATGTTGTTCGTTTCTGCAAAGGTTTCTCAATTGGCTTTGTTACCACAAGGAAAGCCTGAGGCAGCACGCAGAGTTCAAGCAATGGTTGCGAAAATGGATGAGTTAGGCTTCGGAAACTGTACAAACACATACGCTTGCGAGGCTGAATGTCCTAAGAGCATAAAGAGAAGTAATATCGCAAGAATGAACAGAGAGTTCCTTTGTGCAAAGACTTGTTCAGAAGAATAACATCAAGATCTTAATAACTCTATAATTGAAAAAGGTGTTCCTCAGAATTGGGAACACCTTTTTTTGTTTACACATATCGTTTCACAAAATCCAACAATCGAATCAACAAACACCACTAAACAAAAGCGATAATCTTTGGCAGAAATATTATAATGCCGACAATTACCGAAGCTATGGCACACACTAACACCGCAGCAGCCCCAAGATCTTTAATCTCCTTTATCCTATTATCCTTTTCCGGTTGGACAAAGTCTGCCATACGTTCGAGAGATGAATTTATGATTTCGGCAGATATAACCATAGCGATGCAAATCAAGACAACAGTCCATTCAAGCGATGAAATACGAAAAAGGAATCCTGCCACAACGACACATATTGTCGCAACGGCATGAATCCATGCGTTATGCTCATGAGCGAACACAAGTCGCAAGCCCGCAAACGCATAAGTAAAACTTTTGATTCTTTTTCTCAACGAAAATTTATCTTTACTCACAAAATCACAACGTTGATTAGGTAGTAAAAATTGCATGATTAGGTTAGTGTAAGTTTTTTTGGGAGAAAATGAATCTTTGATTTCAGCCAAACGAATCTTGATTTCAGTCAGATAAAACCTTACTTTCAGAAAGTAAATCAAATAAAGAAAAAAACAAAGCGAGCGTTCGAAAGGGCTAATTCCCAAGTCGAACGCTCGCTTTTCTCTTCCTTATATATTATATATCGGATGTGTGTGTTATTCCACTACTATTTTTTGTGATTTCGAAGCCTTGGCTCCTTGAACTTTTACAACGTATGCTCCTGATACTACTCCGCTTAACACAAAGTTAGTTTCTTCTGTTTCGAATACCTTTTGTCCCAAAGTATTGTAAACTTCTGTGCGAACGTTTTCTTGTGCTGTGATTGTGATGTGGCGGTTGCTGTTTATGATTCTTACATCCAACTCTTCAACATCTGCCAAACCAACATTCTTCTTAACCAATACTTTGAAACGATCTGCGTTTTCTCCGCTTGCAATCTCTGTTGAGTAAACTCCGCCTTCAACCAAGTCGATTACCTCTTCGCCGTCGATGATGCTTACTGCATATCCTTCAGGCAAGTTGGTCAAAAC
>JAEIGA010010538.1_pt1 | contig 14014 bp, 23 predicted proteins | sample 9270691 | NCBI WGS metagenome assembly JAEIGA01 (sample SAMN17057246, study PRJNA624740) | gut metagenome | biome: biome; isolation source: fecal sample | host: Bos grunniens | place: China: Xizang | collected 2019 | reverse complement strand
GGAATGCGAAGGTGGACAACGCCCTCCGGCTCATCCGCATCGGACTGGAATCATCGCTTGACGAGTTCTCGTCCGAGAAGGCCATTTCCGAGGCTTTAGGGCACATTAAGGACGGTGAGTGGCACGATGATATGGTCGCACCCTTAAAGGCTCGGAATGTGCCCTCTTTCTGGTCTTATTTCGATGAGTGGTGCAACCGTGAGAATCCTGCCAAGAGACAACGGAGGAACACCTACACCCTGGTCGGGAAACTGATGGGGACATCGGACAACTGGGAGGACATAGACAGCGCGTGGTATTTCCGGCTGATCCAACGGATGAATGATGCCGAATACTCCAAGAACTACCAAGGGTCGGTGGTGGCGAAGATAAAGACCGTGATGTCCGAGGGCGAGAAACTGAAGTACCACCGCAACACGGAGTACAAGGATTTCAAGCGTCCGTCCAACGAGGTGGATTCGGTGTACCTGACACGCGAGGAACTGGATGCCGTGTGGAATCTGGAACTGAAGGACTCGCTTGAGAAGAAAGCGAGGGATATGCTCATCATCGGATGCTACACGGGTGCGAGATGGGAGGACTATTCGCAGTTCTCCAAGGAGAACATAGACGGCAGGACTTTCCGATACATCCAACGCAAGACGGGCGCGAGGGTTTCGTTCCCCGTGGCTTCCAGATTGAAGGATGCGTTGAAACGAAACGGTTGGCACTCCCCTCTCATCGGGGACGTGGTGTTCAATCGCATAGTGAAGACCGTATGTATGAAGGCGGGCATCAACACTCCCGTGCAAGTGCGTAGGTCGAAGGGCGAAGGATACGAACACGATACCGTGCCGAAATGGAAGATGGTGTCATCGCATACTTGCAGACGCACGATGTGTACCCTTCTGGACAGGGAGGGAGTTCCCCTCAAGCAGATTATGTCGGTTAGCGGACACAAGAGCCTTGTCAGCTTGCAGAAATACCTTCGCCAGTCGGAGTCGGACAATGCAGAAATTTTTGGCAAAGTGAGGTTTTTCAAGTAGATTTGCAACTGTTCCTCCGTTCTGGAGGTTCATAACTCAAAAATTTTATTGATTGTGTGCCATCGCGCCGTGAGGTGAGGTGGCATTTTGTTTTGTTCTAAATATACTTATCGTTCAGACTAACCGTTATTTTAACGGGATATGGAGACTCGTGAAACCCGACCCCATCAAAGGACTCTCCTGGTAATAATTCCCCAAAGTAGGTGCGATAACCCTCAATGGGGCAATAGAGCCACAAGTCAAATTCCGCATCGTATTTAGGTTTCACCAGGACAAAGAAACTTGTCATCCCTTTCTTATTGACGGCAATAAAACCTTTTACCGTAACCTTCATTTTCTGATAGGTCTTCTTCCGTTTTTTCCGATAATCCGAAACCACGGAATTGGCGTAGGTTTTATCCCTCAACTTGAGTGAGTTTTCCTTCGCCTTTTGGTATGCCAGATAGAACGCAGTCGGGAAATCGTCCTTCATCAAATCTGCCTTCGTGAACCGAATCGTGGTAATGCCGATGAAAGCAAAGGCACGATCCCTTCCCAAGTCCTTCACTTGAGACCGAAGCCTCGCGTGTTGCATCCCGTCTATCTCAACGGCAACCATATCCTGCCCGTTGAAAAAATCAAGGTAGAAACTGGAGTTTGCAATGTTGAAATACACCTCGCGCTCAAATGGTATCCCCAAGTCCCTGGTCTTCTCTATAAAGAGATTCTCAAGGTAAGAGTTGAAGTCCAGGTGCGACTGTCTAAATTCCTTTATCTGCTCCAATAGGGTATCGGAAACATCCTCTCTACTGATTCGCTTTGCGCGTATCAAATCACATCTCGCCTCGGTATAGACTTTAAGCGATTTAGTGTTCTTCGATATACTTACCGAAGAACCTTTCCGTTTATCCAATTTTTTCAAAATAGTGTCCTTAATTAGTTAGCACGAGACTATCCTAACGCATACCGAGTCGCGCCGTCCACAATAGCGACATAGGAGTGAGTATAGAATGTGTACTCCCCATCGGTGTAGTTGAAGGCTTCCTGTCCGCATCCCTTGTCAACACGGATATACTCCACGGCAGGAGGTATTCGTGTGAAGAGTCCAACAGATTCGCCAAGGGCTACCACGTTCTTGAGAGTCGCAGTCCCGCAATGTAATTTTTTCCGTAGGTAACTGTTGGACATCCCTCTATCCACGAAGTCCTCAATGCCATAACGACGGAGTTGTTTTTTGGCTCGGTTGATGACCTTTGCCGGTGTCCCCTTTTCAGGGTCTCGTGCTAATTTCGCCGTTTGCGTCAAGTAGTCCCGTTTCTGTTGGGTATCCACTATGATGTTTGATAATAATGCAAGTTCGATTTCCTTGTAGTTGCCAAGGAGAACCACGGACGGATTGAGTTTGATGTCCCGATCCCGTGGAGTCCACCACATCAGCCGTTTCTTGTCCTGCATCTTCCTTGCGCGGATGCGGACGAAGTTGACATAGACAAAGCCGTTCCGTTTCTTCACGGTGGCTGTGCCCATCTTCTCCAGAGTGGTGAGGTATCTCCGTGCCGTAGCGGAGGAGCATCCTGCTATCTCGCCCAGGGCGATGTGGATGCGTGAGAGGTTCTTGCCCTTGAGGGTGGAAGTCCGTCTCTTGACGGCAACCAGGAACGCAAGCTCTCGGACGGTGTTGTTCTTCACCGCCGAGTGGAAAAGGTATTTCGCGACTCGCGTCTGGTACACAAAAAACACGGAGGTAGTTCTAACCACCCCCGTGTCGAATTACCGACCACTTGCTTTCGCAAGTCCCAACTCGGTCGGATTTCCCTATATGTCTAAATCACACCCTTGGGCGTGTTAAGTGTCTCTGTTGGAATCCACATCACCGAGTTGGGCAGGGTGTGTGCTACCGTCCGACACAAAGATATACCACAAGTCACAACAATTCCTACAACTAACAACGATTTTGTTGAAAACTTTTTGGCTACAATTTTTCCCCTTCCTCTATCATCGCCTTCTTTATCAGCCACTTGAACACCTTGACTTGCTCCCGTAGTTCAACTATCTCCTTTCTCAACTCCCGCAACTCATCCTCCCTCGTCCGATGCACATCCACTATCCCAGGGTCATCCGAGAGTCCGCGCAGATAGTCGGGGTTGAGTTCCGCTACCTTGGAGCATATCTTCCTGATGTAGTTCTCCGTCATCCGATACTCCCCCGACAGGAGCCGTGACAGTGATGCCGTGGGAATTCCGCACAGTCTGGCGAAGTCCGCTTGCCGTCCGTAAGAAACGAGCCGTACGACCTCCTTGAGCCGTGCGGTCAATTCAGTATCCGTCTTTTCCATATAATCGCGTCTATGGGCTTGGAAATGCCCTTTAATCGTGTCCTATGTGTCCGACCACGATGCCGATTCCCGTGATGTCCTCTTTCCGCACCGTGTAGTCGGGGTAACTCTCGGTGTTCTCGCTATGGCAAGTGACGGAGTTGTCGTCGTCCTTGCAGGGGTAGAGCCTCTTGACCACGCAGTCGTGCTTGGTGGCGATGACATAGCACTTTCCCCACTGGATGAAGGAATCGTCCACCCTCTTGGCGAGGAGCAGTTCCCCGCTCTGGAATCTCGGAGTCATCGAATCCCCTTCCACCCGTATGGCGAAGTCCGCGCCACGGGCGAGGAGTTGGGGAAGCTGGATCGTCTCGGAGTAGTCCCCGTTGAGATTGCCGGAGAGGTGTCCTGCCACGGCATCGAAGGGTAGGAGCCGGATGGTCTTGGAATCGGGCGTAGCCTTGACGGAAGGTTCGCCCAGGAGGATTTCCCTCGCATCCATATCCGGGTATGCACGGAGAATCTTGACGATGTTCTTCATCTGCATCTCGGAGTCCAGACGGTAGAAGGCGGTCTCATCCACGCCCGTCTTGCGTGAAAAGTCACGGCAACTGATGCCACGCGACTCATAGTAGTCAATTATCCGTTTCTTGACTACGGCTTCCTTTTTCTCACTCATAGCATTGTGTTTCAATCTGTTCTCTCGAAAGTGAGATACGGGTGTTTCAGTACCGAGAAAAATTTTTTCAAAAAAAATGAATGAACCTATTGCATATTCAATTTTTCTTCGTAACTTCGCCTTCGGTTTTGAAATAAATGGTCTGGCGATACTGAAAACCCCCGACCCCCATACGAGCCTCTATGTTTGCATTTTGTAGGGACAAATATAGGAAAAGGATTTCAATAATGCAAGACCATTTATGAATAAACCAAAGCAAGTTTTTGCAAGGGAACGGCCCCTATAAGTAAGCATCGCAAGATGTGTCCTGACTCGGTGGGTTCGAGTATCCAAAATGGTGTCGGTCGAAAGACGCGCTCCACCAAGACCCGATGGCAGACCAGACTGCTTCCAAGATGAGCATACCTCCGACGGGGTACAAGCCACGATGCAAGGCATCAGGAGTGGAGACCACACGGAACTGGCATAGCAACAGCCGAGAGGCATTGTCTATGACCTCGTGCTTGGAAAGACAAAAAAAGGCGTTTTAATGCGACCACGGAGAACACGCTTCCTTCATAGTAAATCATATTCCACAGTTCTTTGTTTGTATTCTCCGTGCCAGTTCCAAGGCTGGACAAACGCAGAGGAAAACGATGGTTTCAAACATCACGCGATTGCACCGGCAGGGATGTCCGTGCTTGCCCTTGCGGTGTGATGGTCACAACGCCGGGAGGTAAAAGCGGAGAGATTGCAAGCCTCTTCCACATTCGGTTAGGCCTCGCTGGAGATGGGGATTCGACTTCCTCCAAGGGCACAAGTGGCATTCTGCCACCCTTTACTCTATACTCAAAATTGTTTCACGGGCTTTCTGCCCGGCTTTGTTTGCACTACCCTCCTTCGCAGGGATGCGAGGGAGGTTTCTTACGGACACACTTAATACTAAATATATGATTACATCAGGACTGATGTCATCCAACACTAACGAATGGGCGACACCTCGGTTGTTCTTCCAACAACTCGACACCGAGTTCCACTTCACACTCGATCCGTGCGCCACTCCAGAGAACGCCAAGTGCAAGAAGTTCTATACCATTGATACTGACGGACTTACGCAGGACTGGGGGGGGCAGATTGTGTTTTGTAACCCTCCATACGGAAAGGAGATAGCCAAGTGGGTTCGTAAGTGTGCCGAGGAATCGCAGAAACCAAACACAACGGTTGTGATGCTGATTCCTGCACGGACGGACACTTCTTACTTCCACGATTACATATACCACAAAGCAAAAGAAATCCGATTCATACGAGGTCGGTTGCACTTCAATGAAAGCAAGCAAGGTGCTCCGTTCCCAAGTATGGTAGTAATATTTTAGATGCAACACAAAACATTTTGAGTTATGAATAAGACACAGTTGCTCTCGCGTATCGCAGAGATTGTAGATGATAGCATCTACTTCACTGGCAAAAGTATCTTCACCATCCACCACGATAGTAGCAAGTACGATGTTCTTGCCGTCCATAACGATGATGGTGAAATCACCCTGGAGTGTGTAGGATACTCCTCATTCTCCCTCAAGAGCTTCACCGCTTCCCTCTTGTCCACATTGTCCATCGGGAAAATTCTCAAGCATTGCAAGACCTATCTCGGACTTGACTATGATGAAGGAGAGTTGTCAAAAATGTTGGACTATCACCTCACAATGTTCGGGTTGGAGTTGGATGCCAAGGTGGAACGCCACAAAAGAAGGCACGGTGAAGGTGTCAAGGTGCTTTTGTTCGCTCCCTCTGGAGAGATGATACACGAGTATTACTCATACCTATCGGGGCAGGATGCCGCCATTTCTGCGATATGCGATTACCACAAGAACATACTGGCACTATGACACTCTTCGATGAGAGCCTGAAGATAACGGAACAGTGGAACAAATAACAACAAATAAAGATATATGATAAGACTTGATTTGATTTCCGGCGAGAGCCGCAAGTGGCGAGAGTTCTTCTCCGCTATTGAGTCCGGCGACAAATGCACCTTCCCCGTGGGGAATTTCCGAGAAGTGGAAACCATCCGTGCAGCCGCCTACCAGTTCAACCTACGGGAGCAACGGGAATACCGACTCACCGTGTCGGCAAGACCCTCCGAAACACCCATTTTAGTAACCATCGCAACGGAGATTAGAAATGAAATACACGAAGGATAATCCCCTGCGATGCTTCTTCGGATTCGCAGGATACGATAGCCAGGCTCTGGCTTTCAACCGACTCAAGGAGATTGATCCCGAGTTTGACTACACCATCGTGGGATGGAGCGAAATTGACCCTTATGCAATCAAGGCTCACAATGCTTTGTTCCCCGAAGCGGCAGACAAGAATTACGGTGACATCTGCAACATCAATTGGGATGAAGTGCCGGATTTTGACTTTATGACTTACTCCTCGCCCTGTCAGGATTTCAGCAACGCCGGTAAGCAAGCAGGAGGAGAGAAAGGTTCGGGTACTCGCTCTTCCCTGCTATGGGAGGTGGAGAAAGCCGTAATAGCAAAACGCCCGAAATTCCTTATGATGGAAAACGTCAAGGCATTGGTATCCAACAAGTTCCTTCCGTTATTCCAAAGATGGGAGCAGATTCTCGCGGGATACGGCTACAACAACTACTGCAAGGTTCTCAATGCGAAGGACTACGGCATACCGCAGAACCGTGAGAGAATCTTCGTGGTGTCCATCCTTGACGAAGAGCGAGGTTTCACTTTCGGAGACCCGTTCGAGTTGAAACTCCGGCTCAAGGATATGCTTGAGGACAAGGTGGACGAGAAATACTATCTCGACCAGGAGCGTGTCAACAAGTTCATAGAGAACCTCGACGATGAGAAGAAAAGACTCCTTGAGGACGATGGTTCTGGGGACTTACTCTCCGACGAGTGAGATAGGTGGCAGGGTCATCTGGACGGGGGGGGGTCTCCCCAAGTATTATGGCGGGTACCCACGGATACGGATTCGGTTGCATATTGGTAGAAGATGGCGAAGATAGTTCCGACATTCCAGAGGATGTTCGATGACGGCATCATACCGATTAGGGGGGGGTCTGGAACCGAAGATAATAGAAGTGTATGAAGCTGACACGCATAGGTAATCTCTTCGGTCCCACCAGAGGGACGGGTTACGCAGGAAACATCTGGGATAAGAACGGTCTTGCTCCTGCCCTTACAACAATGGGGGGGGTCTTCGTGAACCTATGATTCTTGAAACTTATGAAACGGAAGAATGTATTGGGACTCTCCCGGTCAAGGGATAAGAAAGGCCACATCGTGGATCGTCCCATCAATCCCTATGTCAACTGCATCCACACTTGCGTAGGGGGCGGTCACGAGAATATGTGGGTCTTGGTTCTTGAAATCTATGAAACATCTGACAACGCAGATACTGACGAGGGAACGGAGCGAGGAGGAGAAACGCAGACGGCATCTCCACGGAGATAAGGGTGCGAAATTCTCCCTCGGCAAAGTCCCTCGGATTGACTTCGGAGGTGTCATCGGCACTGTTACTACGATGGTCACGAAAGACCTCCTGCTAATCGAACTCTATGAAGATTAGGATATGTGCAATGCGTGGGCGTGGTGGGATGTCCGGGGAGAAAGACTCCTGGCATAATGTCCTCGAACTCGGAGATGACATCACCAACACCATTACATCCGTCCACAAGGACAACCTCGTACTCTATGAAATGGCAACGGAAAGACTATGCGATACTGATGACCGTCCTTCCCAACGGGAACATACGGACATTCGTTGACGACTACAAGAAGACATCCGTATCCGAGTGCCAATACATCAACCCCAAGAACATCGCTCCGACAGTCATTGCAGGAGGAGGGATGAAAATACTCGTGTATGAAGAGAGAGCCGCAGATACTCAATCCCCTCAAGGGTAAGACCGATTTCGGATGGCATTTCGAGCAGGAGGTGTTCTTGGTAGATGGCATCGCAAGGGCGGTCAAGTCCGGCTCAGGTTCTGGAAACATACCAAAGGTAATAGTGTATGAAGAGGATACTGCTCTTTGATGACTACAACCACGAAATACGGGATACGGAGATAATCGGGACTGTCCGGCAGACATTCGGCAATCCTGCTTTTACCAATGGATGGAAAATTATTGAAATACAAGATAGTTCAGAGAGTAGGAGATCGCGACAAGGAGGCGTGGAGCATAAAGGACTTTGCGTTCACGATTCCCTGTAACCCGATGTCCGATAGGATACAAATGGTAATAGAGATATGGCAGACGAGAAAGGATGCTGGTGGAAAGGAAAGTTCATCCCCGTAGGATGGGGATTGTACTGCAAGTCATCCGATAATCCCTCATTCATCCGTGGGGCATTGCCCAACATCTCAAGGGCAATCAAAGCTGAAATGCACGATGCAGCCGTCTGCGTAGAATATGAAACCGATGAAGAGACCGATTAACACAACAGGGGGGGGCTATGCCCTACTATCACGGCAAGATATGCACAAGGTTTCGCGTTGTCCTCTGCCGCCATCAAGAGCCGTTTCTTCGTTGATGGCGACCCCAACTGCGGTTGCCGTGATAATGTCCGTGTAGCAATACTTGAGATATATGAAGAAAGGACTGATTTATAAAGGTCATTTCTGGCCTCTTTACGGGGGGGGCGTTCTCTACAACTCAAACAAATTCAAGCCGAACACAATGGAGGACATCTCCCCTACTTTAAGGTCATCGAAAGATGATGCAGGAGTATGCGTTGAAAACCAAAACAAGCAAGATATGGCAAAGATTTACAGAATCCGCAAGCTGACCGCAAGGGAATGTTTCCGCTTGATGGGAGTGCAAGACAACGAGATAGATGCCATCCAAGCATCGGGCATCTCCGAGAGTCAGCAGTACAAACTCGCAGGAAACAGCATCGTGGTGGATGTTCTCCTCCACGGCATCTACGAAAACCTCTTCCTCAAGGACGGCATCCCCGAAGGACAACTGTTCTGACCTATGGAACTGGATTACCTCATCTCCATCGGAGAAGCGTTCACGGACATCCTCACGGATATGAAAGCCCGTGACGAAATCCCGATGACACGGCAACAGGCCGCCATATACATCGGCGTGTCAGTCGCGACCATCTCCAACTATGTCAACCAAGGGAAACTCACGAAGAAAGTCAAGCACGGAATCGTGGGATACCTTCCCTCCGACCTAAGACAACTCAAGAAATGAAAGCACTTGGATACATCCTTTTGTTACTCGGCGCGATAGCCCTCATATCAATCTTTTTCGGTTACACGCACCAATGGCTGATGGCTCTCATCGGCATAGGACTCGGCAAAGCCATCCTCTCCGAGAGCCACGGAACTGATGCGGAAAGAAAGATATGAGGGGCGGCCCTAAGTGATGGCAGGTACTTGTCGGTACTCGTGAAGCAAGTAGGCGATGGTCTCGCGTGTGATGGTGCGCCCAAGAGTCTTTTTCACCGTCACGCTGGGGAAAGTCGGGGGCCGTAAAGACATAACGACCAACCATCGCAAGACTGACTCTCACCCTCTCAAAGCAGAGGGTTTTTCCAGAAATCAAACAACAACAGCAATATGAAATTCACAACAGAACAGAAAGACTTTCTCAAGGTCATCAACACGGCTATCAAAGCCGTTCCCGCAAAGTCAGCCTTCCCGATGATGGAGAACTTCCTCCTCTCGGTCAAGGACAACAAACTCTATGTCACCGCTACGGACGGGAATCTCACTATCGAATCCAACACGGATGCCGAGGGCGAAGGCTCTGCGTGTATCAACGCCAAACTCCTTCTGGATGCCATCTCCCTCGTCCCCGACGGGAAAATCGAACTGGAAGCCGAGGACACCGTGGCGCACATCAACTACGGCAAGGGTAACTTCAATCTTCCCTGCTTCCCCGTAGCCGACTATCCGTCCGTGAATGTGGACATCCCCGGTGATCCAACCGTCATCTCCAACGGCTCACTCAAGTCCGCACTCAAGTATGTCCTCCCGTCCGTAGCCACCGACCCCATCCGTCCTGCTATGACCGGCGTGTACTTCAACCCCACGGACAAGGGATACGACATCGTGGCATCGGATGCACATTCGCTCTCACTGGAAGAGGTGGAGTGCGAGGTCAAGACTCCCGACTTCATCCTCCCCGCCAACGCGGCGAAGTTCCTTCAGGCATCCGTTCCCGATGATTTCGACACCACCCTCGTCTATGTCAGCGAGTCATCGGTGTCCTTCTTCTTCGAGCATACGGTCATCAATGCCGTGAAGATTGTCGGCAAGTTCCCAAAGTATCGTGAAGTCATCCCTGCCAACAACGGCAACCGTCTTACCGCCCAGGTGGATGACCTTCTCGGTGTGGTCAAGAGGGTGTCCACTTGTGCCAACAAGGCAAGCGGAACAATCAAGCTCATCCTCTCCACCTTCGGAGGTGCGACTCTGGAAGCACAGGACTTGGGATTCGGATGCTCCGCAAAGGAGGAGATGGAGGACATCGTGTACAACGGTAGCGAGATGACCATCGGGTTCAAGTCCGACCTTCTCACGAACCTCCTTTCGGCTCTTGCCGAAAAAGAGGTCATCATAGATATGGACAATCCCAGAAGGGCAGTCCTGCTCACCACCAACAACGAATCACGCAAGGCAATCCTTATGCCGGTGGCAGTCGAGAACAATTAACACACACACATAAACACTATGGAAGGTAAAATCTATCCCGCACTCGGAAAGATTATGTCCGAGGTCGGTGCTATCGAAAAGGGACAAACCAACACACAGCAGGGATTCAAGTTCCGTGGCATCGACGATTTTATGAACACTCTCCACGGGCTCTTCGCCAAGTGGAAGGTCATCATCCTGCCCAATGAAACGGAGGCGATCCAGGAGCCGTACACCTACACCGATTCCCGTGGGTACGAGAAAATCCAGTTCCGTTCACGCATCCACTTCACCTTCAACTTCGTGTCCACCGAGGACGGATCATCCGTCCAGACCGATGGTTGGGGAGAAGCCGCCGACAACGGTGACAAGGGTTACAACAAGTGCAAGTCCATCGCACTCAAGTACGCCCTGATGGATATGTTCCTCGTACCTACTGCGGACATCGCAGACCCGGACAAGGAAACTCCCGATGAGATTTCCAAGAAACCCACCAAGAAAGCCTCTGTAACGGGCGCAAACGAGAAATCCGAGGAATCTATCGGAGACTTGCTTGACAAAGCTCTGAAAGCCGTAGAATCGGCTACAACACGCAAGGAACTGGAGGACATCTACAAGACCTACAAGGAAAGCATAGGCAAGGATGCCACCTTCGTCAAGGCACTTAATGACAAAGCGAAAGATGTTAAGTGATAAGAAAATCAAAGGGCTGTCGCCCGATGAGTTCATCCAAACCTTGCACACCGTTGTCAAGTGGCTCGAAGTATTTGCCGAGGCTGGGGAGTCCATCTACGGCGAGGAATATCCGTTAGTCCTCGCTTTCATCGGATTGCCACTCCCCTCCTTGGTGGATGCTATGGAAGCCGTAGCACACCGTGGCGATGAAATGGTGGCAAGGATAAAGGCCGAGAAAGTTAAAGAGAACCACCCAGACCTACTCAAAGGTTTCGGGATAAAACTCGAAGGAGATGAAACTAAACCAAGTTAACCGAGTGGAGTTCTTTCCACTCACACACACCTACCTTCTTGACGGAGAGAAATACCTGATAGGGGTAACGGAGTTGATGAAGAATCAAAACCTATCGGCAAACTACTCCTTCATTGACCAAGATGTCCTTAACCACGCAGCCGACCTCGGCACACAGGCACACGAGGCAATCGAAGCCTACTGCAACGGTGAGTCATCCGTGGAAACACCCTTGATTCGGTCGTTCAAGAAACTCGGTCTTGACATCATCGCAACGGAGTACCTCGTCACCGACTACGAAGTGGTGGCATCGTCCATTGACTTGGTGGCAAAGGTAGATGACAACACCGTGGACTTGATAGATATGAAACGCACCTCCACCGTCCACAAGGACGCACTTGCGAGTCAACTTGGCATCTACAAAGTCCTCTTCGAGTCCATCAACCCCGACATCAAGGTACGCAACTGTTACTGCCTCCCAATCAAGAAAGGCAACAAGGATGACATCCTCAAGGACACTTGCGCCAAACTCGTGGAGATAACGCCAATGAGTGCCGATAAGGTCAAGGCGGTCATCGAAGCGGAAAGGGACGGCAACTTGTTCCGTGACGATTCTACCGACCCCACCACCACGGAGGTTGCCAATGTGGTCGAAGGTTTCCTTTCCGTGGGGTTCGGTGATGCTATCAAGTTGATAGCCGACCTTACCGCCCAAGTCAAGGAGGTAGAGGAAAGCATCGCCACGGCAAAGGAGACCATCTACCAAGAGATGCTTGCCAAGGGTGTTGACAAGTTGGAAATTGACGGCATCACCCTCACCGTGAAGAAGCCGTACACCACCAACAAGTTCGACACCACAGCATTTAAGAAAGACCACGCCGACCTTGCGGAAGCATACACCAAGGAGTCGGAGGTCAAAGGAAGTTTAATCATCAAAATAAAGTAATTATGGCTTACGAACAGAGAAACAACAGTGGTTCACTCTTCAAGAATGACCGCAAGAACAACGAGCGTCAACCCGACTACAACGGCAACGCAATCATCAACGGCAAGACAATGCGTATCTCCGCTTGGATAAAGAAGTCGCAGAATGGGACTGCCTTTATGTCCCTTGCCTTCGAGGAGGTCAACGGCGCATATCAGCAGAACGCATCGCAGCAGAGTGCCCCTGCTCCGCAGAGACCGGCTTCTGCTCCTGCACCCGTCAACCTTGACACCGACCCCTCTGACCTCCCTTTTGACTAATCTCCTGGGCAAGAGGATAAACTGCCCAATCTTTATGGAAGAAATATGGAAACCTATTCCGAACTACGAAGGGAGCTACGAGGTTAGCAACAAAGGGCGCATCCGAAGTCTTAATAAAGGTATCATCTTGAAACCGTATGTGCAGAACAACGGGTACTATGTCATAAGACTCCATAAGAACGGAGTTTGCGTTGGCAAGACTGTCCATCGCATTGTGGCATCAACCTTTATTGATAACCCCCTTTCGCTCCCAGAGGTTAACCACAAAGATGGGATTAAAACAAACAACGATGTCCAAAACCTTGAGTGGTGTACGCGGGAACAAAATGTTGCGCACGCACTCACTCTCGGAACATACGGTAAGCGAAGATGGACAGAAGAACAAAGGCGTGAGGTCGCGGAAAGACAAAGCCGTCTGCTAAGTGGGAGGAAACATACACCCGAACACGTTGAGAAAGTTGCTGCCGCCTCACGAGGAAGAAAGCATCCCGATTGGGATAGAGACTTCTACTTAAAAGTCAGATGCCTTGAAACTGGCGAAATTTTCAAGAGTATGGAACAAGCCGCAAAGTGGGAGGGGTGTTCCAGGTCGTATATGTACGAAAGGGTTAGACACCAGCCGCGCAAGGTTATCAACCATACATTTGAGGTTATTGGAGGTGGAAGATTGAAATAGTATGAAACTCGTTCTTTACAACACACCTACGGGACTCAAGCCGTGTTACGATGACGACTATGAGGAGAAGAAGAAGCTCAAAATAGGTTCATACTATACCGCAGAAATCAAGGAGCATCGAAATCCAAAATTTCATCGGAAGTATTTTGCTCTAATCAACCTTGCTTGGGAGTACCTTCCAGAAAAGACCACGAAGGGGTTTAGGGATAACAAGACCCTATTCCGCAAATACTGTGAGGTTGCCGCCGGATGGTGTGAGCCGTTCTACTCGCCACAAACAAAAACGTGGCAGGAAATACCCAAAAGCATCTCTTTCGAGAATATGGACGAAACGGAGTTTTCCGACCTCTACGATAGGGTAAAGGATGTGATATTCTCTGTTATCGGCAGATATGTGACGAAGGAGGAGTTTGAACAAAATCTAATAAACTTCTGACCTATGAGTGAAATGGATGTAGTTCTCTTGCTTGAATCCAAGTG
>JAEIGA010010537.1_pt1 | contig 14014 bp, 14 predicted proteins | sample 9270691 | NCBI WGS metagenome assembly JAEIGA01 (sample SAMN17057246, study PRJNA624740) | gut metagenome | biome: biome; isolation source: fecal sample | host: Bos grunniens | place: China: Xizang | collected 2019 | reverse complement strand
TCCTCCTTAGTCTGGTTGTAAAGGCCCGACTCATTCTCAAACGCTGCCCAATCGAAATTCTCGACTGCTACTTTTGTATTCTCCATACAATTAAATTTTGCGATACAATCGCTCGTTAAAAAGTTAATAATTAGTGAATTATGCGTGCGTATAACGCATATGCGTACACGCAACAGCCTGCAAAGGTAGAAATTAAAATGCAAAATGCAAAATGCAAAGTGCAAAATTGTTTGATTTTTCGATAAATTGTCGTATATTTGCATTGATGATTAGGGCTTTAGCCCTCTTTATCGAAGACATATTTTGATGTTTAATTTGCATCTTTTTGTTTCCAAAAACTTCGCAACTTTTTGACACAAGAGAAGAGCAATTAAGAACATCCACGATGACGCTACATTGGCACACATTATGCCTTGTAGCCGTCTTGCGTGGGTTGTTTGCTCTATTTACTTTTGTGTCGGGCAGCGAAGGCCTTTGGAAACTGTAGGTAGATGCTACAACCTGCGTTTTTTTTATGTATTTACTTTACGATGACCCCTATGTAGGAAACATTGAACTCGCTGATAATTACTCTGTTACATTTCTTGCAGCAAGCGACACCCCCGAAGAGGAGTGGGTAAAGGTCGAGCGATGGCTCGAAGAGGAGATTTTCGGCACAGACAAGGTTGTGTTAAGCGGTTTTCAATCACCTTTCGAGAAGCGCGTTCTAATGCGACTTTTTGAACATAAACACCCTGTAATTCTATACCTCTCCCGCTCACTCTACAAACGCCTGCCACGCGAGTACGAAACACCTCTCGCAGAGAACAGATTGTTGATAATATCCTACTTTCCAAATTGTAATCGTTGTTCCTACCACACCTCGTCTGCACGCAACACCGGATTGATGAAGATGGGAGATGAGGTTGTAGTAGTCGGAAGAACACAACATAGCACAATCAACACCTTCTTCGAGTTGTTTAGTAATAGAGCCACTAAACCCTTCCGCGACCTATAAAAATCGATATTTTGTCGCAAATATCAAAAAAACTAAAAGTTTTTTCCTATCTTTGCAAGTTGAATGCTTGTGCGCGTATATGCGTGCATACGATGAGAGAACACTTTATGCTCGAAAAACTTGCAAAACAGACGGCAATCTATGGTATCAGCACCATACTCGGCAGAATGTTGAGTTATCTGCTGACACCATTCTACACCCGTATCTTTGGCGTTGAGTCGTATGGCATCATTACGGATGTCTACGCCTTGATTCCGTTTGCGCTTGTGGTTTTGACTATGGGTATGGAGTCAAGCTATTTCCGTTTTGCTGCAAAGGCAGAGGCCGAAGGGGGCGACATCGAGCAGAGCAAGCGCAAGCTCTTTGCTACCACTTGGGGTATCACCTCGTTGGCATCGTTACTCTTCTTTGCAGTGGTACTCCTCTTCCGCAACGAGGCTTCGGCACTTATGGGCGAGGTCTATGCCGCAAACCCTCTTTTTGTGGTTACCGTAGCGGCAATTGTAATGCTCGATGTAATGGCGTGCATTCCGTTTGCACGATTGCGCGAGCAGGGCAAGGCCTTAACCTTTGTGTCGCTCAAACTATTCAACATTGTCCTGCAAGTTGGCTTAGCAGTAGCGTTCTGGGTTGTCGGATTGTTCGATACGGAGTTTGGTGTTGGTTGGGCATTTGTTGCAAATCTGTTGGCAAGTACCATAACACTCGTAGCGGTAGTTCTCGCTTCGGGGCGTATAAGCTTGCGAATTGATTGGGCATTGTTGCTCCTGATTTTCGGCTACTCGCTACCTTTGTTGTTGTCGGGCATAGCAGGCACTGCAAACGAATTTATCGATAGACAACTCATAAAGTACCTCGTTCCTGCTGGCTCGTTGGCGCAACTCGGCATCTATGGCGCAATTACGAAGATTGCCGTTGTGATGACGCTCTTTACGCAGATGTATCGCTTGGCGGCCGAGCCATTCTTCTTGGCAAACTATCGCAAAGAGGAGTTCAAGGCGATGAACGCTGCGGCACTGAAATACTTTGTGATGGTGTCGATGTTTATATTCCTCGGCATCGCCCTCTATCGTGATATTTTCGCGCTGATTGTTGGTCGCGATTTCCGCGAGGGAATACATATCTTGCCAGTGGTGCTTGGAGCAAATATTTTGAGTGGTGTTTGGCTCAATCTCTCGTTCTGGTACAAGCGCGAGGAGAAGACCAAGTTTGCCTTGTGGATTACCCTTACAGGCTTGGTTGCATCGGTTGGTTTTGGCTTTTTGCTGATACCAAAGCTGGGCTACTACGGTGCCGCTTGGAGCCGTTTCGCAGCTGAGGCTATAATGGTTGCGGTAAGCATTGTGCTAAACCGCATCTACTACCCTACCCCATACCAGTTTGGTCGTATGGCGGAGTATATAGTTTTGGGATTGGCGATATTCTTTGTAGCGGAGTGGGTGGAGATGCCAAACGAGGCTTTGCAATATACACTTTCGACCATATTTATCGTTCTCTATTTGTGCTATGCAGTTTGGCGCGAGAAGATAGATGTGAAGGCGATGTTTAACCATATTTTGAGGAGAGGTAAGCGATGAAATTTTGCGATATAAAGGGACACACCGAACTGAAGAAGCGACTCGCAGCGGGCATTGACGGTGGTCGAATCAGCCACGCACAACTATTTGTGGGTGCATCGGGTTCGGGAACGCTTCCGTTGGCATTGGCATATACGCAGTATCTCCACTGCACCAATCGCCACGATGGTGATTCGTGCGGTGAGTGTCCGTCGTGCCGACAGATTGAGAAGTTGGCTCACCCCGACCTTCACTTGGTCTTCCCCGTTAACAAGCAGGGTAAAAAACCGACAAACGGTTTGGTTGCCAACGACTTTATCGAGGAGTTCCGCGCCCTATTTGAGCGTACAGGCGGTTACTTCTCGGCTCAGCAGTGGTACGACTCGCTCGATTTGGGTAAGACCTTGAAGGGTGCTATCGCAGTGCGCGAGGCGGAGGAGATGATTCGCAAACTATCGTTCAAATCGTTCGCATCGAAGTATAAGACAATGCTTATTTGGTTGCCCGAGACGATGAACGAGAGGGCGGCAAATATGATTTTGAAAATCTTGGAGGAGCCGTGGGAGGATACTATTTTTATCCTCGTGGCGGAGCAACCCGACAAGATTCTCGGCACAATACTTTCGCGTACGCAAGAGGTTACCGTACCGCGCCTTTCGGCAGAGGATTTGATGACCGAGATTCGCAAAAACGGCATCACCGACGAGGCTGAAGTACGCAATATGGCTCGCTTGGCGTGTGGCGATTTGTTGCAGTTGCAACAGCTACTCTCGGGCGAGGAAGACGAAATCAAAAGTGAGAATTTCAACCTCTTCCGCACAATGATGCGCCACTGCTATCTGAACAAGCACCTCGAATTGCTGGTTTGGGCGGACGAGGTGGCATCGCTCTCGCGTGAGCGACAGATGGGATTGATGCAAGACTTCGCGCGCTTGCTACGCGAGGCGTATATCACGCACGCAGGCGTGGCGCAAGCCTCATACCTTTGGGGCGAAGAGGCTGATTTCTGCGGAAAATTTGCGCCATATATCGGCTCGGAGAATATTGAGCCTATTTTGGAGTTGTTGGAGGAGGCATTGCGACGACTCCGACAAAATGGCGACCCTCGTATCGTCTTTTCGTACTTTGCGTTGGCGACGAGTCGCTATATAAACTTTGGAAAGTGATGCACCGAGCGATAATTTTGGCAGGTGGCAACATTGGCGATGTGGCCGCGCGATTTGTCGAGGCGGAGCGATTGCTTGCCGAGCGAGGTGCGAAGGTCGTAACGAAGTCGCAGAGCTACGAGAGTAAGGCGTGGGGCTTCGAGAGCGAGATGCTCTTTGTGAATGTAGCTTGGGAGGTCGAAACTGCCTTGGAGTCGGAACAACTGCTTGACGCATTGCAGGAGGTGGAGGCGCTATTGGGGCGTGACCGCGAGGTTGAGAAGGTGCAGAAGGCGGAGAATGGGGCAAGATACTGCTCACGCACTTTGGACTTGGATATCCTCTTCTACGACGAGGAGCATATCTCAACCGAGCGATTGAAGGTGCCTCACCCGCTGATTATGGAGCGCGAATTTGTAATTACGCCACTTTGCGAATTGTTGCAGTGCAACAAGGAGCAGTTGGCTGAAAAGATAGAGAAGATTTATGCTTAAAGTTTTACGAAATACAGCGTTGGTATTGGTGGCGATGTTATCGCTTACGGGTTGCTTCAAGAAGGTAACCACCGACACAACTTTGCGAATAAAGACCCTTGTCGAAGAGGTATCGGGTGGCGAGCGATTGGTTGCTGAGGAGTGCTACGGTTACATCTACTACACCCCTAAAACTGATTGGACTGTTGCATCGTATGAAGATGCCGTAGCAAAGACCATAACCAACACCGAAACTGGCGAAAAGTTATCAGAACCCGATGGCGAGAGTGAGCCATACACGATTGAGGGTTCGACAAACAACTACCTCTCGATATTTCAGGACAAAGCGCCAGCGTTAGTCGTAGTGGTATATCCTGCAGCGCAGATGTATGCCTATATATACCGCAAGGCCGAGGCTGAAAATTTGCCCTATACATACTTGACACTTATTTTCCACAAATGGAAGAGCGGAAGCTATCCTGAGGGTACTAAAGATGGTTATAAATGGACGGTGGTTGCCCCCGAAGCGGTAGCGAACAACTAATTTTCAGAAGACAAAGATGATGAAAAATTATAAAATAGTTCTGCGCACAGCGATACTGCTCCTTTTTGGAGGAGCATTCTTCTCGCGTTGTGCCAATATTATGACTCCCGAAGGTGGCCCAAAAGATACTCTGCCTCCGGTAATTGTAAAAATCGAGCCAGGAAACTTTGCCACAAACTTTGATGCGAAGAAGATATATATCGAGTTCAACGAGTTTGTGCAGATAAAGGATCAGAACAAGGAGATGTTCGTATCGCCTGCAATGAAGAAGTTGCCTCTACTCACTACGCGAGGCAAGGGTATTGTGCTGACTATTCGCGACACTTTGAAGGAGAATACCACCTATGCTATCGACCTCGGCTCGGCAATTCGCGACAACAACGAGGGTAACCCCCTCAACGCTATGCGCTATGTATTCTCTACAGGCGACAAGGTCGATTCGATGATGTGTTCGGGTTATACAGCCGATTCGTACAAGGCCGACTCGGTAAGCCGTACATTTATCTGGTTCTACATTGCCGACTCATTGCCTTCGACACCTGGCTACGACTCGACAATCTTCAATCGTAAGCCCGATGTAATTGCAAGAGCGCAGAATAACGGTATCTTCATTGCGCAGAACCTCAAACCTATTGACTATCGTATCTACGCCATTGGCGACAAGAACGACAATCAACTCTACGAGGCAGGTACCGATATGATTGGTCTGCTCGACACAATATACAACCCTGCCAAGATGCCAGAGTTTGCTATATGGTTCGACTCGTTGCGTATGTACCCAAGTGCCGAGCCACAGCTCTATTTCCGAATGTTCACAGACAAGGCATTTGTAAATCAGCGATTGGTAGATGCTCAGCGTCCCGAGCAGAAGAAGGCTCTACTCTACTTCAACTCGGACTATCCGCGCATAGACTCGTTGCTCTTCGACAATATCCCGAGCGATAAAATTTTAATTGACCCTCAGACCAATGGTCGCGATACGCTGGCATTGTGGTTTAATGTGCCGGCGGAGCAACTGCCCGACACCATCAAGGGTAAAATTGTCTACTATCGTCACGACTCGTTGCGCCAACTCTCCAAGACGCGCGAACCATTGAAGTTGGCTTGGAAACTCGTTGAAACCAAGGAGCAGGAGAAGGAGCGTGAGCGTATCGAAAAGGAGAAGGCCAAGGCTGCAAAAGAGGGACGCGAATATAAAGATCCGAACTACAAAAATCCATTCTCGCTAAAAGTATCGGCAGGCAAGGAGGTTAATCCCGAAAGAGGTTTTGATATAACCTTCGGCTCTCCAGCCGTAAAGCTCGACACAACAGCGATAGAGATTGCAATGGTGGAGGAGAAGAGTAAAACTCCTATCAAGTGGCACCTTGTACGCGACACAATGAATATGTGCCGTTGGCAGGTAATCGCACCTTGGAAGGAGAAGACAAACTATCGACTATACATTCCAAAGCAGGCCGTTACAGATATTATGGGTTACGAGAACGACTCGACTGTTGTGGAATTTACAACTTATGACCCCGAGAAATTCTCTACCGTATCGCTCAATGTGAATGGAACTAGCAACAGCAAATATATCCTATTGCTTACCGACAATTCGGGTAAAACTTTGCAAGAGATTAAGAATGTCACAACGGGTAAATACAAGTTCAACTATGTAACACCAGGAGAGATTCGCTTGCGTGTTATTGAGGATAAAAATGGTAATGGCTCTTGGGATTCTGGCGATCTCATAGCAGGTCTGCAACCAGAGCGTGCCGAGGTATACTTCAACGAAAGAGGCGAAGATCTCTTCACTACAAAAATGAACTGGGACTTCGAGATAAATATCGATATGGACAAGGTGTTTATTCCAATGACAATGGAGAACCTTGTAAAAATGCTCGATGACAAAGAGGAGTCGCGTTTGCAGAAGCTCTACGAAGAGTGGGAGCAGAAGCGCAAAGAGGGAAAACTTAACAATAACCAAAACCAGCAAAGCAGTAGTAGCGGAGGCGGTATGGGCTTCGGTGGTATGGCCGGTGGTTTGAAAAATATGACAAATACAATCAGATAGTCGATGAAGAGGATATTCAGCATATTAGCACTTGTAGTGGTATTTTCGATAACAGCCATTGCCGAGAGTTCGGCGCAGCACACCATAGCTGTAACCGGAGGTACTGGTTTTGCGACAGCGCGACCATACCCTTCGCAGACGATGCGCCCTATTTGGGGTACATACGAGGCGGGAGTATCGTGGCGATACTATTCGATGCCTCGATTTATTGCCTGTATTGGTATTGATGTAGAGTTGCTGCAACGAGGATTTTCGTTCGCTCCATACCCTAATAAGTACGAGAACAAAAAGGATTATAGATACTACACCCGTACGCTCAATTCGATAATGGTTCCGATAGTATGGCAACCCCATTTCTACCTCTTTAAAAATCATTTGAGAGTATATTTGGAGGCGGCTCCTACATTTTCGTTCAACTTCTGTTCGAAATTTTACAACGACGAGAAACACGCCATCAACATCGATGGTACGGTGGAAGCCCCAATAAGTGGCGAGTATGAGTTCCGTGCCGAGCGAGATAATCGATTCTGCTACGGATTGCGAGGTGGAGCAGGTCTTGATTTGATATTTGGTCAAGTTGAGGTGGGAGTGCGCGCCATGTACGACTTTGGATATTCGGATATATTGAAAAATCGTACCAAATACTACGACAATTTACTCGATAGCCAGACCAAACCGGGAGAGAATCCTTTCTACTATACCCCACTGCGTTCGCCACTCGACAATCTCACCATTTCTGTCAAGGTGGGCTTTCGCATAGGCAAGGAGGGCTTTGAGGAGTGGCGTTGGAAGCGACCAAATCTACCGAAGAATAAAGAGGTGTTTAAGTATACATTTTAGAGCTTTTAGCTTTTGGCCATTAGCCATTAGCTGAGCTAATTATAGACGATTTTGAGACGATTTTAATTTATAACAGAAAAGCCAATGGCTAACGGCTAATGGCTAATAGCAAAATAGACTATGGAGAATACAAGACAAGAGAAGATTGCAAAGCAAATTCAGCGAGATATCGCAGAGATTTTTCAGCGCGACATCGCCGAGTCATTGCGTGGCGTTTTGACCACAGTTACAGCGGTACGCGTATCGCCCGACTTGGGTTATGCAAAGATTTATGTCAGTGTCTTTCCTTTCGAGAAGGCACAGGCAACTCTCGATGTTATTGAGCAACAAAACAAATTGATTCGCGGTGCGCTCGGTCGTCGTATGCGCTTTCAGGTGAAGGTTATTCCAGAGTTGCAGTTCTTCATAGACGACTCACTCGAATATATCGAGAATATCGATTCGTTGTTAAAAAAGTAGTGTAGTACTATGCAGTGGAGTTTCGCACTGAAATATCTCGCTTCGCGTAAGTCGCACTCGGTGATAAACATAATCGCTACGGTCAGCTTGCTGGCCGTGGTAGTGCCTGTTGCCGCTATGGTAATTCTACTATCGGTCTTCAATGGCTTCGAGTCATTAGTGCGCGACCTCTATAAGGTTGTAGATGCCGATATCGAGATAACGACAGATGGAGGATATGATATTTCGGACGAAACATTACCTCGCAGGATTAAAGGTGTAGAGGGCGTTGAGGCTCTATCCTTTATAATGGAGCGACAAGCCTTGCTTTCGTATCGCGACAATCGCGTAGCCGTACAGCTACGAGGCGTTGATGAAAATTATAAGCAAGTGGTTCCTATCGAGGCCTATACATCGGTTGGAAATGCCGAAGTTAAGCTTGGAGATCTTGACCGTTTGATGCTGGGCGAGGGTGTTGCCTATGAGTTGGGAATGTACTCGATGGCCGCAGGCGATGTCGATATCTATTCGCTTGGTGGAGGGCAGATAGGTTCTCTCCTCCCAACATTCGCACTACATAACGAGTCATTAGATGTTTGCGGTACATTCATCATCGACCAACAGCACGCATCGTCGTTGGCTTTGACATCATTGCGAGCTGCAAACAGAATATTTGGCCAGGAGACGAGGGCCGACAAGTTGCTTGTAAAAGTCTCAGGCGAAGCATCATACCGAAAAGTTGCCACCGAGTTACGCAAAGAGTTGGGCGATTGCTACAAAGTGACTCTGCGTGAAGAGAAGAACCAAGGATTCTACGCCATAATGCGTTACGAGAAGTGGGCTATATTTTTTGTATCACTATTGGTATTGGTCATTGCATCGCTCTCAATAATCGGCACAGTAATAATGCTCATTATAGAGAAGCAGGAAGAGCGCACAACCCTCCTCTCAATAGGTGCTGACAGCGGCTTTATTCGCGGTATCTTTGTGCGTGAAGGTCTGCTGATTTCGGGTATGGGCGGAGCGATAGGTTTGGTGCTAGGCGTCGCAATAACTTTGGCACAACAGCACTTTGGTTTTGTAAAGATGCCTAATGGCAATTTCCTTGTGGAGAACTATCCTGTGGAGTTGCATGGCGGAGATTTGATAGTAATATTTATAGTCTTTGTGGCGGTAGCACTCAGCATCTCGTTGGTTGCAACATCTACAATGATAAAAAGAGATAAGAGAAGATGAAAAGAGCCTTATATGCAGTGGCTATAATTGCGATAATGGTTATGACAGGTTGTCGCAAAAAGAGTATTATCCCCGATGATACTCTTGCCGAGATATTTCACGACGCCTTTGTTGTCAATGCCTATATCGGTGAGGAGCGCATAAATCTCGATTCGTTGCAGATTTACGAACCGATATTTGCCCGTTATGGCTATACTGCAAACGATGTTATCCATACGGTAGGAAACTTCTCGCGTCGCAAAAGCGCACGCCTTGGCACGGTGGTAGAGCGAGCAATTTCGCGTTTGGAGAGAGAGAGCAAGGAGTATGCGAAGGGGGTTGTTGTACTCGACACCATTCGCAATGTAGCCGTACGAACTATGACTCGCGAAGTCTATGCCGATACGCTTATCAAGGCGACAAAGATGTCCGATACTACGGCTCTACAAATAGAGATTTCTCCAATCTACAAGGGAGAATATACAATCAAATACCGCTACGAGTGCAAAGATGACTTGGAGAAGTATCCGCGCAAGGCGGAGTTCTATTTCAAGAATAAATATGATATGCGCAGTGGATTCGCATCTGTTACACTACGCCCTAACGGAAATATCAATAGAACCATCGTATCGAAGAATAATAGTGGCAAATTGGTGTTAGAACTCGCCAAATTTAACAAACCGCCATATATCAACAAAAAGAGAAAAAGACTCCTCAAAAAGCAGGACTTCACCATACACGACTTAAAGGTTGTATACAAACCGAATGAAGAAGATGCAGTAGATAGCCTATTTGCACGATATGTAGATGTAAAGATTTTTGCCGATGGATTTCTCATTAAGACGGATAGCCTCGCACTATCTCCTGACTCCACAAGGGTTTCAACCCCGACCACTCATAGCGATTAGGGTTGCAGAGGGGGCGCACGAGATTGTTAGTGTAGAGCAATACGACGAGAAGCTCGACTCGATGGCGGGCGTAGAGTTCTATTCGGGAATACTCTGCGCAGGCTTCGTAAATGCCCATTCACATATCGAACTTTCGTACTTAAAGGGTACCATTGTCGAACGCGGAGGATATGCGTCGTTTGCCGACAGTATGGCCAAGGTGCGCAACACATTCTCGGAGGCGGAGCAACTCGTGGCCATTGCCGAGGAGGATAGAGCAATGTGGCAAGAGGGAGTAGATGCTGTTGGCGATATTGTCAATGGCTCAACCTCATTCGCCACAAAGGCAAAAAGCCCTATCTATTACAAAAATTTTGCGGAGGTTTTTGGATTGCGCGAGTGCAATTTGGAGCGTCAGCGCGAGGTTCTAAAATATCCTAATACCTCGCTCACGCCTCACTCGACATATTCGGTGCAAGATGGAGCGTTCCGCGAAATATGCGAAACTGATAGAGATAACCCGTTGTCAATCCATTTCCTCGAAACAGAGAGCGAGGCAAAGCTCTATCGTAGAGAAGGCTCTCTACACGATTGGTACGCAAAGGTGGGATTTGAGTGCGATTTTCTACACTACGGCTCGCCGAGTGAACGCATTGTAAGGTGCGTACCCAAAGATAGAAGCGTATTGCTGGTGCATAACTGCGCTATCTCGGAGCGAGATGTTGAGATTATAACAACTCATTTTTCGGCACCCGTATATTGGGTATTATGTCCGCGCTCGAACAACTATATTTCGGGTATTGAGCCTCATTCAGTCGAGTTGCTACGCGCGGCAGACGCTAATATAAATATATGTATAGGTACAGATTCACTCGCTTCAAATTGGTCGCTATCGATGATTGAGGAGTTGAAGATGTTCCAAAATATTCCACTCGACGAGCTACTTCGTTGGGCAACAATCAATGGAGCAAAGGCTCTTGGAATTGATGACAAGTTTGGCTCGATTGAGGTGGGCAAACATAGCGGTATAGTAAATTTAACGGGGGTAAATCTCGATGATTTCACCCTTACAGAGGCATCGAAGGCGGTGCGTATATTATAAAGGTATGGCAGATAATAGCGAAAAGTGGAATAAAGCATCAAAGGGTTTCAAGCAGCATCTTCGCTTGGAGAAGGGGTTAGCGCAAAACACTGTCGAGGCGTATATGCGCGACTATACCACCTTTGCTGGTTTCATTCTCCGTATGTACAATGTAGCTCCGACAAAGGTCGAGCAGTATATGGTGGAGCGTTACCTCGCCTACCTCTTCGAGGAGTGCAAGCATAAGAAATCTTCACAAGCTCGTGAGTTGAGTGGTGTAAAGGCATTTTTCAACTATTTGCTGATAAACGATAAAATCGAGCAATCTCCAACAGAGATGATAGCCACGCCGAAGCGCACACGCCACCTTCCCGATGTACTAACTATTGAGGAGGTCGAGCAGATTATCAACTCTATACCGCTTGACACAATAAAGGGTAAGCGCGATAGAGCGATGTTGGAACTCTTATATTCGTGCGGTCTGCGCGTATCGGAACTTACAGCCCTACGATTGTCGGATCTATTCTTTGGCGAGGGTTATATTCGCGTTATGGGTAAGGGTAGCAAGCAACGCCTTGTACCTATCGGCAATGTTGCGAGGGAGCGCATAATGATATATATGGACGAGCGAAGGGCAAAGGATTTCAAGAACAAAGATATTCTCTTTTTGAGTAATCGAGGTTCGGCACTTACTCGTGTTATGGTCTTTTATGTTATTCGCGATGCTGTGGAGCGAGCAGGCATAGACAAGACTGTAAGTCCGCATATCTTCCGCCATTCGTTTGCAACGCACCTGTTAGCAGGCGGAGCGAGTATCCGTCAGGTACAGGAGATGCTTGGACACGAGAGTATCGAAACAACAGAGATTTATACCCACCTCGACACCTCACGCCTACGCGAAACTATCGAGAAAATAACTTTGTAAAGACGAAAGACGAGAGAAAAATAATTTTGCATTCTGCATTTTGAATTTTGCATTTTATGGCACAGGCAATGAAGAGCTACAAAGCACGAGGCGTGGTGCTATCGACCGTAAAATATGGCGATAGCGGAATGGTTGTGCAGATGCTTACCGATAAGTTTGGTCGCCAAAGCTATATGGTGCAGGGAGTGCGTTCCTCGCGTGGTCGAGGTTCGAAAATGGCTCTCTTTCAACCACTTTTCTTGTTGCAGTTCGAGGGTTTGGAGTCCTCGCATAGCGACCTTCACAAGATGCGCGAGGTGCAGAATGATATTGTCTTTAAGTCACTACCCTACGATATCCGCAAATCCACTATGGCTCTCTTTATGGCGGAGGTTTTGTATCGTTTGGTGGGCGAAAGCGAGGCTAATGAACCTCTCTTCGACTTTGTGCATAACTCCGTAAAGGCGTTAGACGAGATTGATGAGGGCGTGGCAAATTTCCACCTTTGGTTTTTGGCGAATTTGAGCCGTTATCTCGGATATTTTCCAGGAAATGAACACCACAAAGGGTGGTGGTTTGATATGCGTGAAGGTTTGTATGTGGCGGATATGCCTCTACACGACCACACAATGAACGAGGAGGAGGCGGAACTCCTACGCGACTTGACCGAAGCCGACCTTGAATGTCTTGGAGAAATTCCTCTCAATCGAGAGCAACGAGTAGCAATGCTCTCCCGCCTTGTAGAGTACTACTCTATCCACTTGGAGGCTATTCGCTCGGTGCGCTCGATTGAGATTTTACAAGAGGTGTTTTAGATTTTCTCTCTATTCCACCTTCTTCCAGTAGCGTGAGAGCGATATTGGACCCAATGAGCCCTTTACTCTCAAGGTAGATGCATCGTCGAATGAACACTCCACCTTATAGGTCTTACCATTTATTGGCTTATAGACTGTACCACCGCCCCAAACATTCTTCTCGGCATTGTAGCGAATACCCTTAACAATCACGATTTGGTCAGCAGGGGTATTACGAAGTTCGGGGTTAGGGTTTTTGATATCCATCTTGCGAGTTCCGTCGGGGTGGTTAGGCTGCGAGAGCCAGATAATCTGCCCCTGATAGGTACCGTCCTCGCACTTTGTGAAGCGCACCTTCGATTGGTTGCCCTCCTCCTCAACTTTGTAAATGCCAACGATTTTGTCGGCTGCTGTCTGGGCAAATGCGCTCACCGAAAAGAGTATTGCAAGCGTACAAACGCCCAATTTGAAAAGATTTTTCATACCAATAAATAGTTTTGTTTGCAGGGCAAATATATAAAAAATATGGGTAGTTGTCGCTTTCTGTCGGATAACTACCCATAAATTCGGTATTTTTACCTATCTATTCTTCATTCTTGCAGACGAGGTTGCGGTCGCCGTAGCCGTTGTCGATTTTCGACACGAATGGGAAGAACTTCGAGCGTGCAACCCAAGCCAATGGGAAGGCTGCCTCGTAGCGCGAGTATGGGTGCGACCACTCGCCAGCCAACTCCTCAGCAATATGCGGAGCATTTGCCACCACATTGTCCGCCTCGCCATTTATAGCCTCTGCCTCGCGCTTAATCTGAATCAACGCCTCGATAAAGCGATCCATCTCCTCCTTTGGCTCACTTTCGGTAGGCTCCACCATCAGTGTTTCGTGCACAGGGAACGAAAGCGTAGGTGCGTGGAAGCCGTAGTCCATCAGTCGGTGAGCTACATCGCCACAATCTACGCCATAGTCGCGCTTGAAGTTGGTCAAGTCGAGAATCATCTCGTGGCCTACTCGACCCGTCTCGCCCGAATAGTAGGTGCGGAACTCATCTTTGATTGCCGATGCCATATAGTTGGCATTCACGATAGC
>JAEIGA010010536.1_pt1 | contig 14015 bp, 6 predicted proteins | sample 9270691 | NCBI WGS metagenome assembly JAEIGA01 (sample SAMN17057246, study PRJNA624740) | gut metagenome | biome: biome; isolation source: fecal sample | host: Bos grunniens | place: China: Xizang | collected 2019 | reverse complement strand
TTTATAAACATAAAAAATTTTTACAACTATGAATCACAAGAAATTAAATCGAAAAGAATTGAGTGAAGTGTTCAACAATGCGATGCGTGGCGAGTACAATTCTGTCGCACAGACTGACAGTGTCGAGGAGCATAGCGTTACGACAGAAGATTTTGATGAGTTTGAACCTTACGACATCGATGATTTTTCGCATGATAGAGCCTCGGACGGTGTATCGTCGGGAGAGTGCGCAACGTCTTATTGCGCAGATGATTTTCATCGTCGTCGTTCGGCGACTCAGGCATCAATGGGTGTCGGCAGTCGGAGCGCAGTATCGGAGCAGTCGTCGGCAGATAGTCGGGGCAGTAAGAAAATCGGAGCATTGCTTTTGCGCACAGCCAACGATGTAATAGAGGAGGGGCGAAAGAAGGAGGACCCCAAAGCGCTCTATTCGTGTTTTTGGAACGAGGGCGAAATAGCGTGTCTTTTTGCCGACTCGAATGTGGGTAAATCGATACTCTCGGTGCAAATTGCAGATGAAATCACACGAAATCTCAACCGTAAGGTGCACTACTATGATTTCGAATTGAGTGAGAAGCAGTTTCAACTGCGCTACACCGATGAGACGACGGGCGAGAGCCACCGTTTCAGCAATCTGTTGAAGATAGCACATGTCAGCGAATCGATGATTAGCGAGAATTTTGAAAATCAAATCATCGACACCATAGAGAATGGGGCAGTGGGCGATGATTGCAGCATCATAATAATCGACAATATTTCGGCTCTCAACAATCATTTGGAGACAGGCGAAGCGGCAGGGCAATTGATGTTGCGTCTGATGGACCTTAAACATCGTCTGAACCTTTCTGTGTTGGTCATCGCTCATACTCCCAAACGCGACATGACACAGCCGATAACGCAAAATGACCTTGCCGGCTCCAAGCGCTTGTTTAACTTTTTTGACTCTGTGTTTTCAATGGGAAAATCGGCAGTCGATTCGGGCATCAGATACATCAAGCAGATAAAGTCGCGCAACGGGCGAATAATCTATGACACACAGTCGGTGCTCATCGGCGAATTGGAGAAAGAGGCAGCGATGCCGAAGTTTGTCGCCTCAGGCACAGTCAATGAGTATTCGTTGCTGAAAGTCGCCGACACTACGTCGCAAAGTGTCAGACAAGACAGAGTCGCAGCTTTGAGCGGAAAAGGGAAATCGTGTCGCGAGATTTCCGAAGAGTTGGGAATATCGAAATCGGCAGTCAGTCGCATACTGTGCAGTCTGCGTCAACAGAAAGTGCCGAATTCTAATATGCAGTGATGTGTCGTTGAGTGAGAAAGGAGATTAGGGATGATGCCTCTAATCTCCTTTGGTTTGGCGTATGTAATCGCATTTTGCGCAATTTGCACAGGATTCTTGTGATAGAAGTCACCTGATGATGTGGATTTTGTAGCGTGTGCCTTTGAGCTTTGCCGCGTTCAGGGCAGGGAGCAATGAGGGCGCTTTGTCGGCAGGGATTGCGACTATGGTGTAATGGTCGGCAGAGTTGATTTTTCCGACTTCGTTCATTTCGAGTCCGCCTTGTTTGATGAGAAATCCTGCGACGTCGCCTTTCGAGATTTTTTCTTTCTTGCCGGCGGCGATATAGAGCGAAGTCAGAGGCGATCGCAGCAGCTTGATTTGAGTCTTCGAGGGCATTGCACTCTCTTCGATGTCGATGTTATGGTCGAAGGAGATATAGTCTTGGGCGGTCTCGCCCGGGGCAAGGATGATATAGACGCATCCTGAGGCATCGACGCGAGCCGAGCGACCGTTGCGATGTGTGTAGGCTTCCGGCGAGAGTGGCAGGTGATAGTGTATGATGTTGGCGACAGCTTCGATGTCGAGACCTCGTGCCGCCAAGTCGGTGGCGATGAGGATAGGCGTTGAGCCGTTGTTGAAAGTGGCGATAGCCGTTTCGCGTTCGACTTGTCGCAGCGCTCCATGATAGAGGGCGGTGGATGCTCCCAGCTTGTTGAGGAAATCAGCGATGCGAATAGCGCTTTCGCGATAGTTGACAAAGATGATTGTGCGCTCGATGTTTTTGCCTTGTGAGAGGGAAAGCAGCAGGTGTTGAAGCGTGAGGAGCTTGTCTTTGGACGATGAATTGACGCGAGTGACCTTCAAGCGTTGTCGCAATTGAGCGTTTTCGTCGAGAAAGGAGATAGTCTTGACGTTTTGCAGGCTGACAAAGTCGGGGATTTCGCAGAGGTTGGTGGCAGAGGTCAATATTTTTCGGCTGACATTTTTGAGGTGGCGCATTATCTTGGTCATTTCATCTTCGAAACCGAGTTCGAGCGATTTGTCAAACTCGTCGAGCACTAATATGCGCGAGGGCATCACGTCGATGTTTCGGCGGTTGATATGGTCGAGCAGACGTCCCGGCGTGGAGACGATGATGTCGGGCACAGAGGTTGTCAGCGAGTTGACTTCGTCTTCGACCTTGTGTCCGCCGTAAAGAGCCACCGTCTTGTGTTTGTTGGCAATTTGGCGTATGATTTCAGCAATTTGGATTACCAATTCGCGCGAGGGAGCAATGACAATGGCTTGCACCCTTGTGGTCGGAGGGTTCAAGCGTTTGAGCATAGGCAGGATGAACGCCAGCGTCTTGCCCGACCCTGTTGGCGAAAGCAGAATGACGTCGGATTGTTCGGAGGCAGTGGCCATCATTTGGCGTTGCATCGGATTCAGCTCTGTGATGCCGAGGCGTTCGGCGACGAGCGGCAGAAATTCTTTTTCTCTCATTGTCGTATGGTTGTTATGAGATTCTTGACCAATCGGATTGGTTGTTAAATCTGATTTTTAATTCGTTTTTGAGGATAGCCTTTTCTTTTGGCGAGACGATAAGGTCGGCAGAGGGCGATGTCTCGGCAGAGCATTTGTCGTGCGTTTGGTCGAAAAGGTCGGGATTTGATTCCAGCAGGCTGTCGGCAGTGTCGCGAGCGAGCTGAATGATTTGTCCGTCGGCAGCCAGGGATGCAAGTTTGAGGTTGAATGCCAAGCCGCTTTGCTGAGTGCCCTCCATGTCGCCCGGACCACGCATTTTCATGTCGGCTTCGGCGATGATAAACCCGTCGGATGTCTGCGTCATGATTTCGAGGCGTTGACGAGTCTCCTTGGCGATTTGTTGTTTCGACATCAGGATGCAATAGCTTTGGTCGGCACCACGTCCAACGCGTCCTCTGAGCTGGTGGAGCTGAGAAAGCCCGAAGCGTTCGGCATTTTCGATGACCATTACCGAGGCGTTGGGCACATTCACACCGACTTCAATCACCGTTGTCGCCACCATGATTTGCGCTTCGGCGTTGACAAATCGGCTCATTTGCAAATCCTTTTCTTGTGGTTTCATCTGCCCATGGACGTAGCAGACGTTGTAGCCGCTGAACGTTTGGCAGACATTCTGATAGTCTTCTTCGAGGCTTTTGAGCGAGAGCTTCTCGTTTTCGTGAATCAGAGGATAGACGATATAGACTTGCCGTCCCTCTTGGAGCTGCTTATGGATTGCGGCGATGACTTGTTGTCGGCTTTCATTGTAGCGCAGCAGAGTCATTACGGGCTTTCTTCCCGGTGGCAATTGGTCGATGACCGAGACGTCAAGGTCGCCATAGACGGTCATGGCAAGCGTGCGTGGAATCGGAGTTGCCGTCATCACCAGCACATGGGGAGGCGTAGCATTTTTCTGCCAGAGGCGTGCGCGTTGAGCGACACCGAAGCGATGTTGCTCGTCGATTACCACCATGCCCAGATTGTGGAAATTGACATTGTCCTCGATAACGGCGTGTGTGCCGATAAGAATGTCGAGCGTTCCGTCGATGAGCGATTGGTGGATTTCGCGGCGTTCTTTAATGCGTGTGCTGCCTGTCAGCAATCTGACATTGACGCCTATCTTCTCAGCCCACTCCGAGATGCTCTGATAGTGCTGTCGGGCAAGGATTTCGGTCGGCGCCATAAGGCATGCCTGGCAACGATTGTCGATAGCGATAAGCATTGTCATGAAAGCGACCATGGTCTTTCCGCTGCCGACGTCGCCCTGAAGCAGACGATTCATCTGTCGTCCGCTTTTCATATCGAGACGTATTTCTCTGATGACACGCTTTTGTGCGTCAGTGAGCGTGAACGGCAAGACCTCGGAATAGAAGCGATTAAACTTCTCGCCAATGGTGGAGAAGACGTGTCCGCGAGTGCTGAATTTTCGACGCTTTGTGTAGCGAAGAATGTGGAGCTGAACGAAGAACAATTCTTCGAATTTCAAGCGTTCCTGAGCCTTTTGCAGCGCGGCAAGCGACGTCGGATAGTGGATATTGCGCAAAGCCTCATGAAGCGGCATCAGATGCAACTTGGCGACGACGGCTTCGGGTAATATCTCTTCGATGTCGGGGATTTTGTCGAAAACATTGTCGATGAGGTTTTGCAACACACGATTTGTGAATCCCCGCTTGCGAAGCTTCTCGGTCAGCGAATAGACGCCACGCATCCCCTTTTGAGGTGCAAGAGCATCATAACGCTCAATCTCGGGATGCACAAACGAGTAGCCACCGTTGAAATGGTTGGGCTTGCCAAACAAGACCATCTCCACGCCCAAAGGGTAGGAGTCCTTTATCTGCTTGATGCGACTGAACCATACGACATCGATCATGCGCTCGCCGTCGGTAAAGATGCCGATCAGTCGGCGTTTGGCTCCTTCGCCTTCAGTGTAAAATCGCATGAAATGACCTCTGACCTGAATGTTGGGCATCTCATTGTTGAACTCCGAAATCTTGTAGAAGCGCGAACGATCGACATGCCGAAAAGGAAAGTTATAGACAAGCTCTCTGAATGTCTTTATCTCCAGCTCGTCTGCCAGCAATTTGGCTCTTGCTTCACCAACGCCTTTAAGGTATTTTATGTCGGTATTGTTCAGCCTGTGCATTGCTATGGTTGAGGTTGTGAATTCATAATGATGCAAGCCACTTGCAAATCGCGAGGGTAAGTGATCTTGATGTTGTCAGGCTCACCGTCATACAAGCTTACCTTCAAGCCCAGGGCTTCGACCACAGAAGCATCGTCGGTGAAATCGGCGCTTTCGGGTTGGGCGTATGCTCGTTTGATAATCTCGGATTTGAATATTTGTGGTGTTTGCACAGCGACATAGTCCTTACGCGCCACCGAATGGCTCTCGCCTTGTCCGCAGAGATGCCTGATAGAATCGCTCAACGGAATAGAAGGAATGGCAGAATCGTTTTTTAAAGCACACTCCCAGCCGCGACTGATCATCGACGGCGTAATCAAAGGACGTGCCCCGTCGTGAACAGCGACATAAAGCTCATCGTCGGCAGAAATTTCCATTAGAGCATTAAAGACAGAGTGCCAACGCGATTTGCCACCGCAGACAATCGTCTGCTCAAAACGCTCATCAGGCTCTAAATCGGCTACCGTCTTTTCCCACTCATCGATGAAATTGGGGTGAATGACGACAATAAGCCTTGTGGCAGGGTCTTCATCGCGAAAAGCTTTCAACGACCACCACAACGCAGGCTTGCCATGAAGCATGCGAAATTGTTTCGGCTCACCGCCACCGGCTCGCAGCCCTTCTCCTCCTGCCAATATGATTGCTGCCTTTTTCATGTCTTGATACGATGTCTGTCTTGATTTTTTGTCGCTTAATGCGAACTCACTGTTATTTTTTGTGTAAAGTTAGTGCATAAAAGCCTAAAATGCAAGCATCGGATGAAATTTTGTCTGTTATGGGATATTTAATATTTTGGCTCAAACTATCTGCTGACTGCTGTTGTTATTATAAAATTAATAGTAAAAATGCACAAAATCGACGGTTGTGGGCATATTTAATGCGATAATGTTTGAAAAAGTCGCCAAAAATTAGTAATTTTGCGCCCTAATATTTGCCTAATCGATTTTGGGCGGATTGATATTAAAGAGAAAACGTAAAAAAACTTATAAAATAAAAAGAAAGTTATGGGTAAAGAAAAAAAGTTCCTGACCTGTGATGGTAATCAAGCAGCTGCACACATCAGCTACATGTTTAGCGAAGTTGCAGCAATCTATCCGATTACTCCGTCTTCAACAATGGCAGAATATGTCGATGAATGGGCGGCGGCAGGCAGAAAGAACATCTTCGGAGAAACTGTACTCGTTCAAGAAATGCAAAGCGAAGCCGGTGCGGCAGGTGCTGTGCATGGTTCGCTTCAAGCAGGTGCATTGACATCAACTTACACAGCATCGCAAGGTCTGTTGTTGATGATTCCAAATATGTACAAAATCGCAGGTGAGCTCCTCCCTTGCGTATTCCACGTTTCGGCACGTACACTTGCTTCTCACGCATTGTGTATCTTCGGCGACCACCAAGACGTTATGTCGGTGCGCCAAACAGGTTTCGCTATGTTGGCTGAAGGTTCTGTGCAAGAAGTCATGGACCTCGCCGGCGTTGCACACCTCGCAACTTTGAAGAGCCGTGTGCCATTCGTTAACTTCTTCGACGGATTCCGTACATCTCACGAAATCCAAAAAATCGAAATGCTCGACAACGACGACCTCGCTCCACTTATCGACCAAAAAGCTCTCGCAGAATTCCGTCAACGTGCATTGAACCCTGACAAACCTGTCGCTCGCGGTATGGCTGAAAACCCTGACGTTTTCTTCCAACACAGAGAATCGTCTAACACATATTATAATAATGTGCCGGCTATCGTCGAAGAATACATGGCTGAAATCAGCAAAATCACAGGTCGTAAATACGGCTTGTTTGACTACTACGGTGCTGAAGATGCAGAACGCGTAATCATCGCTATGGGCTCAGTGACTGAAGCTGTGCGCGAAACTATCGACCACCTCACTGCTAAAGGCGAAAAAGTCGGTCTCGTAAGCGTTCACTTGTATCGTCCGTTCTCAGCTAAACACTTCCTCGCCGCTGTGCCTAAGACAGCTAAGCGTATCGCTGTGCTCGACAGAACTAAAGAACCGGGTGCTAACGGCGAACCATTGTACCTCGACATTAAAGACTGCTTCTACGGCGTAGAAAACGCTCCTGTAATTGTCGGCGGTCGCTACGGCTTGGGCTCTAAGGACACAACGCCTGCTCAAATCCTCGCCGTTTACGAAAACCTCGCTTTGCCGGAACCAAAGAACCAATTCACTATCGGTATCGTCGATGACGTGACATACACATCACTCCCGACAGGCGAAGAAATCGCTATGGGCGGTAAGAGCATATTCGCTGCTAAATTCTACGGCCTCGGTGCTGACGGTACTGTCGGTGCAAACAAAAACTCAGTGAAAATCATCGGCGACAACACCGACAAATTCTGCCAGGCTTACTTCTCTTACGACTCTAAAAAGTCAGGCGGCTTCACTTGTTCTCACCTCCGTTTCGGCGACGAACCTATCCGCTCAACTTACCTCGTAAACACTCCTAACTTTGTCGCTTGCCACGTTCAAGCATACCTCCACATGTACGACGTGATGCGCGGTCTCCAACCGGGCGGTACTTTCCTCCTCAACACTATCTGGGAAGGCGAAGAGCTCGCAAAGAACCTTCCAAACAAAGTCAAGAAGTATCTCGCGAAAAACAATATCACACTATATTATATCAACGCTTCTAAGATCGCTCGCGAAATCGGTCTTGGCAACCGTACAAACACTATCCTTCAGTCTGCATTCTTCCGCATCACAGAAGTAATCCCTGTGGAACTCGCTGTCGAACAGATGAAGAAATTTATCGTGAAGTCTTACGGTAAGAAAGGTGAAGACGTTGTCAACAAAAACTTCGCAGCTGTTGATAGAGGTGACGAATACAAAACTCTCGCCGTTGACCCTGCTTGGGCTGACCTTTGCGACGACGAAACAGTGGCTAACAACGACCCTGAATTCATCAACAACGTTGTGCGTCCTATCAACGCTCAAGACGGCGACCTCCTCCCTGTATCTACATTCGTAGGCATCGAAGACGGCACATGGCAACAAGGCACTGCTAAATACGAAAAACGCGGCGTAGCTGCATTCGTCCCTGAATGGAATGCCGAAAACTGTATTCAATGTAACAAGTGTGCTTACGTTTGTCCTCACGCTTCTATCCGTCCGTTCCTTTTGAATGAAGAAGAATTGAGCAACGCTCCATTCGACGCTTCTCGTGCGCTCCCTGCTATCGGTAAGGGCCTCGAAGGCTTGAAGTTCATTCAGCAAGTTGACGTTATGGACTGTCTCGCTTGTAGCAACTGCGTGGACGTTTGTCCGGGCAAGAAGGGCGAAAAGGCTCTCGTAATGAAGCCATTGGAAACTCAATTGAACGAAGACGCAAACTGGAACTACTGCGTTGAAAAGGTGACTTCTAAGCAACACCTCATCGACGTTAAGGCTAACGTTAAAAACAGCCAATTCGCAACTCCGATGTTTGAATTCTCAGGCGCTTGCTCAGGTTGCGGCGAAACTCCATACGTTAAGTTGATCACTCAGCTTTACGGCGACCGTCAAATGGTGGCTAACGCGACAGGTTGCTCGTCAATCTACTCAGGCTCAGTGCCTTCAACTCCTTACTGCACTAACGAAAAAGGTCACGGTCCTGCTTGGGCTAACTCATTGTTTGAAGACTTCTGCGAATTTGGTATGGGTATGGTCATCGCCAACGAAAAAATGCGCGAACGCCTCGAAGCACTCATGAGCGAAATCGCTGACTGCGCTGACGCTTCAGCTGAATTGAAAGAAGCTGCTCAACGTTGGTTCGAAGTCAAAGACGATGCCGACCAATCTCGCGAAATTGCCGACCAACTCATCCCAATGATCGAAGCTTGCAAAGACAATGGTTGTGAACTCTGCTCACAAATCGCCGAGCTTAACCACTTCCTCGTAAAACGCAGCCAATGGATCATCGGTGGTGACGGTGCTTCTTACGACATCGGCTTCGGCGGTCTTGACCATGTGATCGCTTCAGGCAAAAATGTCAACATCTTGGTGCTCGACACAGAAGTATATTCTAACACAGGCGGTCAGGCTTCTAAATCTACTCCGATCGGTGCAATCGCTAAATTCGCTGCATCAGGTAAGCGCGTTCGCAAAAAAGACCTCGGTATGATTGCGACTACCTACGGCTATGTATATGCGGCACAAATCGCTATGGGTGCTGACAACGCTCAGACTCTCAAAGCTATCCGCGAAGCAGAAGCTTACGACGGTCCGTCTATCATCATCGCATACGCTCCTTGTATCAACCACGGTCTGAAAGCCGGCATGGGTAAGACACAAGAAGAAGAACGCCTCGCAGTAGAATGTGGCTACTGGCACCTATGGCGCTACAACCCTGCTCTCGAAGCTGAAGGCAAAAACCCATTCACACTCGACAGCAAAGAGCCTCAATGGGATAAATTCGAAACATTCCTCAAAGGCGAAGTGCGTTACGCTTCTGTCATGAAACAATACCCTGCCGAAGCAGCCGAATTGTTCAAAGCAGCACAAGAAAACGCTCAATGGCGCTACAACAACTATCGTCGCCTCGCACAAATGCAATGGGGTGTCGCTCCTGAAGAAAAGTAATAATTACTAATCAGAATATTCGGAGAATGGGTAAGTCGGTATGATTTATCCATTCTTTTTTATTGACCTATGACAAAAAAATATAAAATAAAACTCGGATTTAAAATATTTTAATTTGTAGAGTTGAAATAAGTTGTATATTTGCAATGATATTAGAATTAGAAATTAAACCAATATACCCTATGAGAAAAGTTATCACATTATGTCTTGCACTGATTGCATTGATTTCAAATGCAGGCAATACACTGCCGTCCAAAGGCGATTTCGCTCCATTGGATATCAGAACTAATAGTGCCAAAGCAGCAGAGCAAACTGCATCCCCACAACCAAACAGAATTAATTCGACAGAGCTATACGACGACGATGCCGTAATCTACGCATTCAAAAAATTCGGTCATGGCGAGATGTCTTACGGATTTATGAAATTCCAAGCTCAAAAGCCTGACAACGTCGTCAACATTCGCTCATTCTCAAAAGCCGACGGTACCGAATCAATTTCTGCAGGCACATTCGTAAACGGCGAATATTGGGTTTACGTCTATCAATCATGGTATGGCGGTATGTTGACAATCCCTGTAGGCATCGCCGTAATGGACCTCGAAACCGGCGACTACGAAGTGAAATTCGCTACAAGCTCAATTCATAGCTACAACGAACACTTCATCGAAATGACATACGACGCTATTACCAACAAAGTATATGGCGTCCAATACATCACCGACATCGCAAACCCGTCGCAAAGAATGATGGACCTCTGGGTTATCGATCCTGCTGAAGGTACTTACGAGCCAAAAAAACTCGGCAAAGTCGATAACTTCATGTTCGGTATGGCTGCAAGAAACGGCGTAATATATGGTATAACACAAGACTACTTCGACAACGATATATCACAACCCGAAAAAGCGCGATTGATTAAATTCAATCCACTTAACGCAAACGAAGAAGGCATCTTTGTGACAGAAAATATTGCCGACCTCGACGGTGGTAAGAGAGTAATCAGATACGACCAATCGATGGAATTTGACCATGCGACAGGCAAACTATGGTGGGCTGCGCAAGAGACTGCCAACAATGGTGGCTACATCTGCGAAGTCGATACCACTGACGGATCTTTGCGCTACGAAAACAGAATACCCGATGCCTCTCAATATGTCGCATTGGCTATCCCTTATCAAGTGGTAGATGACAATGCCCCTTCCTACGTTGTCAACCTCACAGCTTCTCCTAAAGCCGACAACCCTGACCTCATCGAATTGACATGGACTAATCCTTCGCTCGATTATCGTCGTGGCGAATTGAAATCATTGCAGGGTGTGAAAATCTATCGCGATGAGGAACTGATTCAAGACATTACGACAAACGAAATCGGTCGCCAAATGACTTGGACAGATGAAAACAACTTGTCGGTAGGAAATCACATCTATCGCGTATTGGCATATAACGACAATGGCGATGGACTTTGGAAAGAAAGAAAAGCTTTTGCCGGAATGGATGTGCCGGGCGCTGTCAAAAACGTAACATACGAAGTGGCAAACGATCGTGTCACTATCAATTGGAATGCTCCCGAACGTGGTAAAAACAACGGCTTCTACGACACAGAATCACTCACTTACGACGTATTCAGAGGCTCATACAAAATTGCATCTGCCATTACTGAAACTACAGTAGAAGACAAAGTAAACTATTACGACCACTACGTCTATAAAATTGTCCCTGTCACAAAAGAAGGTGAAGGCGAACCATGCCAAACAATAATTTCTTTCGGCCCGGCTACCGATTTGCCTTACGAAAACAAACTTGCCGACGAAGAAGCTGCCGAAGAATTAATGGTGGTCGATGCTAATGCCGACAATCATTCATGGAAATACGAACTGAATGAATCAGCATTTATCTACAACGCACACTACGAAAACGTTGCCAACGACTATCTATTCCTCCCGACTATCTTCGCCGAAGAAGGTAAGACCTACCGATTGACATTCAAATACATCACTTCCGACTATACAAAAGTGACTGAAGATTTCGAAGTCGTCGCTGCCTCTGCCGCAAACCCTGAAAGCGTCATAGCATCAATCGTGAAATACGAAAACATCTCAAGCGCTCAAGGTGCTGCGTGGAGAGAAGCTGTCGTCGATTATACTTCCGACAAAGACAAATCAATCAACCTTGCTTTCCATATTTACTCAAGACAAGGCATGGGAAAAGTCGGCATTACCGACATCATGATCAGAGAAGTCGAAGAGACTGAAGCCTTGGCAGAAACTATCAACGGAACAGTCGATTGCTACGTCGATACTCCGACAGAATTTACTGTCACTGTTAAAAACACAGGCACAAGCGACATCAACTCCGGAGTAGTGAAAATTGTCAACGAAAGAGACGAACAAATCGCTTCAACCACATTTGAAAAAACAATTTCCCCGGAAAGATCTGCCGAAATCACACTCTCATGGACTCCTCAAAACGAAGACTGCTTCAGAGTCTATGGCATCGTCGAATTAGACGGCGAAGAATATTGCGAGGACAACAAAACTCACTCATTGAGAGTTTCGATACATCCAAAAGACGGCGACAAATTTATTACAATCGGTAACGCCGACATGCACAGAGTTGCCGATGTCGTAAACTTCTCTAACAAGCAAAGCCGCTCGCAAATGCTATATTATTCCGACGAATTGAACTTCAAAGAAAACGTGCTGATCACAGGCGTTCAGTTTGCCTACACTCCGTCACTCGATTACGAATATATGGATGCAATCCCGGTGCAAATACATATCGCTAACACAACTCAAAACAGAATTCTCGATAGCGTATTCGGCGGCTCATTCATCGACCAATCGACAATGACTGAAGTCTATCGCCTCGACATGGATTTGAGCGGACGTGACGAGACTTACAACGAAGTATATCTTCAATTCGAGCAACCATTCGAATACGAAGCTTCTAAAAATCTCGTAGTCGATGTGTATAAAAGTATTGAAGAAGAATTTGGAAACGTAGGTTGGTATGTTGACTACTCATCAGGCATTGCATATCGTGGTGCTTACTGGTCGGCAAACTATAACTACGAGATGAACCCTAATCACGTTTCTATGAACTACGTCCCATACACAAAATTCTCATACAGAGAATTAAATGACGTAGAGAGAATAGCAAACGACAAATTCTCTCTCAAAGTGACAGACACAGAAATAATTCTCAACGGTATGGCTGATGCAATCTCACTTTATGATTTGTCAGGAAACGGCATTCGCAAAACCGACAAATCTGATAGATTATCGACAGAGAATATCTCAAACGGTATATACATATTATATATAGAGTCTGATAATACAGTTGAAATTCATAAGGTTTTGATTAAATAATAGTATGATTCTTTTATCACGTGTGGTTGGGTCTGTGAAGATCTGACCACACTTTTTTATTTTATCTCACATACCATTCAAATTGGTTAAATTATATAAAAAAGCATCAAAAATTATATCAAAATATATCTTTTTGATATAGGTCAAAAAATAAAATCAAAAACGTGATTATATTTGCAAAGTTTTTATGGCATACTGTGTCATTAAACCGGAAAAATTACGATAACTAATAACAATTACATTAAATATTAAATAATTATGAAGAAAACGATTACTTTATGGGCAACACTCTTACTCGTTGCTTTCTGTTCGCAAGCAGTCTTGACACTGCCGCGTCCTGTTAATCTACCTTCAGTCGCTCTTCCTGAAAGAACTCCTGTCGAAGTAGGTCAACGTCTTAAAATTGGTGCTCCTGTTCAGCAGGCTCCTTCAAGAAACATCGAAGACGACGATGCTGATCTATATGCTTATCGTCTTTTTGCAACTGCCGGCGAAATGCACGGTTGGTACAATTTTACAGCTAAATATCCGGAAAACTTAAATATGGTCAAAGGCTTTGGTAATAAAGCCGGTGACTATGGTATCTGTGCTGCTACTGTTGCTAATGGTAAAACTTACGCTTACATTTTCCAACACTACGGTATGGATACAAGCGGTTGGAACGATTATCAAATGCCTATCGGTATCGCCGTATTGGATTATACTACAGGTGAGTATGAAATTAAATTCAAAACTGAAACATTCCATGGTTTCCAATACAATGTATTGTTCTATGACATGGCTTACGACCCTGTGACAGACAAAATTTACGCTTGCGAATTTGCCTATGATATTCAAGGTAATGAAGCAATTGACACAGGCATGATGAACATCTACACTATCGACCCTGAAACATGTGAGCCTACATTCATCGGTCGTGCTGATAATATCTTCACTGCAATGGCTGCTGATAATGGTGTGGTTTACGGTTTCACTCATGACTATGATGAAGAATATGAACAACAAGTGACAAGCATCTTGAAATTCGACCCTACAACTACTGAAAACGGTATCTTCAAAACTGAAAAAGTATGTAACATTTTCGGTGGTGAAAACATCGCTTATTCTATCCAAAC
>JAEIGA010010535.1_pt1 | contig 14015 bp, 11 predicted proteins | sample 9270691 | NCBI WGS metagenome assembly JAEIGA01 (sample SAMN17057246, study PRJNA624740) | gut metagenome | biome: biome; isolation source: fecal sample | host: Bos grunniens | place: China: Xizang | collected 2019 | reverse complement strand
TTCACACTACCGAGTGTGAGGGCTGCTGCTCCATCAAAAGGAATGTCCAAACCACGTTTCAGTTGGATTTTTTGCATGATGTTAATGTTTTTATTGTTTTGTTTTATTATGATTTTCAACGAATCTTGTATTACTTATCGATGGTCTACCTTCGGCTTATCTTCGGCTCTTCTTCCGCTAAAATGCAGAAAAGAGAAAAAGTGTCAATTTTTAAGAATCCATAAAAAGCGCGCAAAATTACTAAAAAAATTTGATATATACAAATAAATTTGTACCTTTGCGGAAAAATTGTGAAAAATGATACTTGGACTTATCTTTTCTGTGCTGAGTGTGACGTATAGTGTGGCGTCGTCGAATAGTCTGAATATGAGCGGGGTGGCGCCGGAAGGTTCGCAGGCTAGCTATGTGCGCAGTAGCACCACCGGCAAAAAAGGGCAGATGACTAGCGGCAACTCTACTACGCTCACTTTGTGCGGATGGGAGGGCTGTTGCATCGAACGGGTGGTGCTGTCGATGTGTTCGAATACCGCGCAAGGCGCGGGTAGCCTGCGTATGCAAGTAGGCAATCGGAATGTATGGGTGATAGAGGATGCGGATTTTGCTGCTGTGGCATGGCACGGAAGTTATTCAGCAACATTTGTGGATATCTGCCATGATATGCAGGAAACTATACGGAGCGGTGAGGATATAAAACTGCATATAGAAGCTAGCAAAAATAGCTTATATATAGATAGTTACACCATATACTACAGCCAACTGCCGCCCGAACCGCATACGGTAGGTTTTGTGTCAGGTCTGGGCGAAAGTCCTGCTCCACTATTGGAAGACTCTATAGGTGCAGGTGTAGTGCTGCCCCAATGGGTAGATACCCTTCAATGGCGTTTTGTAGGTTGGAGTGAAAGGGATGTGATGGAGGGCGATTCGTGTCCGAAACTGTGGTTGCCCAACGAACGCTATTATCCTAAAAGCGATGGTACGTTGTGGGCCGTATATTCCGATTCCGAAGCATGTTGGTCCATCGCCGATTATGTGACGGGCGATTATGTAGTAGCTAGTGCGGATTGGGGAGTGGCCTTGGTAGGAGCTATTGAACATGGCGAAGTGGGCACAATACCGATAGCGCTAAGCGATTGTGTGGATGGCGATTGCGCTTTGCAGACACCTATGAAGGATGAGATGGTGTATCGTGTGACAATCATGGCGGATAGTATGCTGACGATTCAGCATGTACAGACAGGTGAAATGATTGGCTATAGCGGTACGCAATTGTCGCCTGCTGAGGTGCGTTGGCGTTACAGGGTGGTGGATGATGGCACGCTATGCGTGTATTGCGAAGATAAAAAAGTGCATCGCATGTTGTGTGTTGGCTATGGCAGCGATGGCACAGGTGAGCATGTGGTGGCGTATGCTATTCGTGCGAACCTAGGTACGATGCGCAAGAATGGCCTGAGTTTGTATCCAGCCGTGAAGCAGCACTATACTTCGTGGCCGTTTGGAAAATTGTATGGTGTGGAAGATAATATGCTGTATGATAGGAATATAGAGGGGAATTATGAGATGTATTTTGGTAGCTATGTGCTGCGCATACAGGATGGTAAGAAAACACTGATGAGATACTGATTTGGTTTGAAAAGTGAAACTTTTGCGCAGAAAACTTGCAAATATGCAATATTTGTTGTACCTTTGTGCGTTTTTTATATATAAAATAGAATGAGAAAGATTGTATTGGTGCTGTGTGCGTGTGCATTGTGCGTTTCTGCTAGTGCAGATCGTTTGATGGATATCATGCGTGGGTATGACGCGAAGACATTATCCGTAGCAGAAATGGATAGTATATTAGGTGATGAGGCGAAAGATGAGCGGTATAGAATAGAGTGGGAGAATGAGCAGAAACTGTTTAGACACTCGTTTTATGCGGACTACTATCTAGTAGATACCCATAAGAATAATGCGCGCATCCGCATCAGCGATGTGCCTATTCGAGATGCGAAGATGTCGCCTAACGGCAAGTATGTGGTATATGCCAAGGCCGATAACAACCTATATATTTATAAGGTGGACTTTAAGACCGAAGTGGCAATTACTAGCGACGCTGATAATGGTATAGAGGACGCTTCGCTACAGGACGGCAGCAGAGCTACCTATAGTTTAGAGGCAAAGGATATATACAACGGTATAAGCGACTGGCTATACGAGGAGGAGTTTGGTGTGACGGGATTGTTTGCATTCTCACCCGATAGCAAACAAGTGGCGTTTGTAAGACTGAATGAAAAAGAAGTACCTACATTCAGTTGGCAGACCTTCTTAGGCGATGAGGCGAAAGGCAATGGGCAATTGGCTATGGGCGATGGGTTGCTATATCCGGAGTCGCATAGTTTGCGTTATCCAAAGGCGGGTGAGGCGAATGCTACCGCAGAGGTGTGCGTGTATGATATCCACTACAAGACCATACGCAGCATGCAACTGCCTGAGCATATGAATGGCTATGTGCCACGTGTGGCATGGACTGCACTGAGCAAGCCTACCAAAAAAGATGAACAACCTACCTGCGACGTGGTGATTCTGCACCTGAATCGCGACCAGAATAAGTTGGATGTATTGAAAGCGAATCCAAAATCCACGGTGTGCCATCCATTCTACAAAGAGGAAAGCAAGAAGTATTTTGTGAACTATGAGCTGTTTGACGAGTGGCAATGGTTGAGTGACGGTAGAGTGGTGGTTTTGAGTGAGAAGAGCGACTATGTACAAGCTTATATGTATTCTTCGCAAGGTATAGAGCAAAAATTATTAACCCCAGAGGCATATGATATCACCGATGTGTATGGCTACGATGAATCAACGCAAACGCTTTATTATCAAACTGCTACAACGCCAATGGAACGTCAGTGCTTTGCGCTGAATGTGAAGAAAAATGTGAAAACACAGCTGACTAGTGGTGAGGGAACGCATAATTTGCATTTTTCGAGCGATTGGAAGCGCTATATCGAGTGCTTTCATAGCGTAAATATGCCGCATCGATACACATTGTGTGAGTTGAAGGGGGAGAAGGTAGAGGCGAAAGGAACGGTGTTGGACAACGACTCCATATTACAAGCATGGAAAGCCCTGGGTGTGAATGAGAAGGAGTTCTTCACGATCAAGACCGAGCGTGGGGACGTGTTGAACGCTTGGCGCATATTGCCTACAGGTTTTGATGCGAAGAAGAAATACCCAGTGGTGATGTTGCAATACAGCGGTCCTACTAGTCAGCGCGTGCTGAATAACTGGCGTAAGCGTTTTGGATATAGTTTGGCCGACGCAGGCTATCTGGTAGTATGTGTGGATGGTCGTGGTACGGGTGCTCGTGGACGCGAATGGCGTAATGCTACCTATATGCAATTGGGCATTAAGGAAGCCGAGGACCAGATCAGTGCTGCAAAATACTTGAAGACCCTGCCATACGTGGATGGCGATAGAATGGCTATTTGCGGATGGAGCTATGGTGGGTATGAAACACTTATGTGTTTGAGCGTGCAAGCGAAAGGTGATGAGGCAGGGAAAATATGGCAATGCGGTATAGCGATAGCACCGGTGACGAGCTGGCGATTGTATGACTCTGCATACACGGAGCGCTTTATGCGTCGTCCACAGGTGAATGAGTTTGGCTATGACGGCACCGACCTCATGAAAAGAGCCGGTGACCTGACAGGCGAACTGCTTATCGTACACGGATTAGCAGATGATAATGTGCACGCACAAAACACATTGCTATACACGGATGCGCTGGTAAGAGCTGGCAAGCAGTTTGAGATGCAACTCTATGTGGACGATAATCACTCGATACGCAAGCCTGAAAACAATACACACTTGCACCATAGGATTATGCTGTTCTTGGAGAGAAACTTGGGGAGATAGTGTTTAGTGTTTAGTGCCTGCGGCGCTATAGTTGAAAGGCGAGGAAAAATAAACAACAATAATAATATAAACAATTTAAGACTATGACAAACAACAAATCAAACATTTTACCTATTGTGGTAATGTTCTTGTTATTCTTTATGATTGCGTTTGTGACGAACTTTGCAGGTTCGATGGGCGTGATTGTGAAAACACAATTTGGTGCTAGCAATGCTATGGCACAGTTAGGAACCCTTGCTAACTTTATCGCGTATGCCGTGATGGGTATTCCAGCAGGATTGATTTTGAAGCGTAAAGGCTATAAAATCACTTCATTGTTGGCCGTATCAGTAGGCTTCGTGGGCGTAGGCATACAATGGTTGAGTGGCTATGCCGAGAGTTTTGGTGTGTATGTATTAGGTGCATTCATCGCCGGTTTCTCCATGTGCTTGCTCAATATCGTGGTAAACCCAATGCTCAATACCTTGGGTGGCGGTGGCAAACGCGGTAATCAGCTGATTCAATTTGGTGGTTCGTGCAACTCCATCGGTGGCACATTGGCTCCAATCATCTTAGGCTATTTGATAGGTGGTAGTGCTGCTAATGCACAAGTAGGTGACGCTGCTCCAGCTATGTTGGCAGCGATGTTGATCTTCCTCTTGGCGTTTGTGATTATCTTCCTGACAAAAATTCCAGAACCACATATCGAAACCGCAGAGCAACGTGCTGCGGCAAAAGCACAAAAGGATAAATATAGTCCATTATCATTCCGCCACTTTGTGTTGGGTGCTGTAGCAATCTTCTTCTACGTAGGTGTAGAGGTGGGTATTCCTAATACAGCTAACTTGTATATGGCTAATAACCCTGCAGTAGGTCCAGCTATCGCTGGCACAGTGGTAGGTCTTTACTGGTTGATGATGATGTTCGGACGTTTGATCGGTGGTGCTGTAGGTGGCAAGGTAAGTAGCAAAGCGATGTTGGCTACCGTATCTACCTTGGCTATCGTGATGTTGCTAGGCGTGATGTTCCTCCCAGAGACATGGGTGGTAACCTTCAAAGGAATAGCGTTGCCAGTAAGTATGATCCTGATGTTCTTGTGCGGTTTGATGACCAGCGTGATGTGGGGTGCTATCTTCAACTTGGCAGCTGAAGGATTGGGCAAATATACTCCAGCAGCCAGCGGTATCTTTATGGCATTGGTTTGCGGTGGCGGTATCTTGCCATTCTTCCAAAACTTGTTGGCAGACTATAGCAACTACCTTATCTCGTATATAGTACCAATCATCGGATTGTTGTACATCCTGTTCTATGCGTTGGTGGGTAGCAAGAATGTGAATAAGGATATTCCTACGGAGTAAGTTTAGAGAACGCACGCGGGCGAGCTACAGAACGCCACTGCGTTGCTAGAGTTGATAGCTAAAAGTTTAAAATTTAAAGATATAGATATTATGCAAAAGAGACCTTACGTACTGGGCCTTGATATGGGAGGAACCAACTCCGTATTAGGCGTAGTAGATGCACGTGGTCATGTGTTGGCACGTACATCCATCAAAACACAAGCATTCCCTAACATCAATGATTATGTGGATGCATTGTATGTAGAAGCAGAAAAAATTATTGAGCCATTGGGCGGCTTTGATCAAGTACGCGGCATTGGTGCCGGTGTACCAAACGGCAACTATTACACAGGTATGATTGAGGGTGCAATGAACTTGCCATGGCAATCTATCCCATTCGCACAAATCATGTCTGACCGTTTTGGTTTGCCATGTAAGATTACCAACGATGCTAACGCAGCAGCTATGGGCGAGATGACCTATGGTGCAGCAAAAGGCATGAAGAACTTCATCATGATTACTTTAGGTACTGGTGTGGGTTCTGGTATTGTGGTAGATGGCAAGGTGGTATATGGTCATGACGGTTTTGCTGGTGAGCTTGGTCACACTTGTGCTGTTCGCGGCGAGAATGCTCGCCCATGTAATTGCGGCAAGATGGGCTGTTTGGAAGCTTATGCTTCAGCTACAGGCGTAGCACGTTCTGCGAAAGAAATCATCTCATCTACAACCAAAGATACACTGTTGCGTAAGTTGAATATCGATAGCATCACCTCAAAAGATGTATATGATGCAGCTGAACAAGGTGATGAGGTAGCAAAGGAGATCTTTGACTATACAGGTACCATTTTAGGACAACAATTGGCCGATTTTATTGCTTTTAGTGCACCAGAAGCTATCGTATTGTTTGGTGGTTTGACCAAGTCTGGTCACTGGATCAAAGATCCTGTGGTAAAAGCAATGAATGACAACCTATTGCCATTGTGGCGCGATAAAGTGGCTGTGTTGTTCTCTGATTTGAAAGAGGCAGATGCAGCTGTGCTTGGTGCGAGTGCTTTGGCATGGGGAGATTGATGTTTAGTGATTAGAAGACTATTATATCAATTTCCTACGTGGATGCAACGCCTGTATAAGGGCGTGGTATGGCGAATGAATCCATCGTCGAAGGTAGTGTATCTTACCTTCGACGATGGTCCTATACCAGAATGCACGCCGCAGGTATTGGATATACTAGCATCGCATGGGGTGAAGGCTACATTCTTTATGGTGGGCGAGAATGCGGAGCGTTATCCTGAACTACTGAAGCGTGTTCGCGAAGAAGGACATCGTGTGGGTAACCACACCTACCACCATACGAAAGGGTGCCAAAGCACTACCCACGCGTATTTACAAGATGTGGAGCAAGCTAGTCGTGTGCTACAGACCACACTATTCCGGCCTCCACACGGGCGAATGACATGCACGCAGAAAAAGGCACTTCGCCATGCGGGATACACCATATACTTATGGGATGTGTTGCCGCACGATTATAATGCACGTTATAGTGCAGAAGATATGCTATCGGTGATACAGAAATATGTACGCAACGGTAGTATCATTACCTTACACGACTCGCTGAAGTCGAAAACAAGAATGTTAGAAGCATTACCAATGATTATTCAATATCTGCAAACAGAGGGGTTTGAGTTTGGTGTGTTAGATGCAGAAGGGATCCTGTAACACGGGAGAGAGAGTAGAACGTATGAAAAGACCTATTATATATATATTATTAGCATTGCTGGTATGTACAGGTTGTGCGAATCAAGGTGCTGGTCCGCAAGGTGGTCCACGCGATACGATTCCGCCTGCATTGGTAAAAGAATCGCCCATCAATGGTACGCTGCATTTTGATGCAAAACGTATTGATATACATTTTGATGAATATATACAGTTGGCAGATATTCAAAAGAATGTGATGATCTCGCCTCCACAGCAGAATCCGCCAGAGGTGAAAGCGATAGGAAAGACTTTGCAAATTGTCTTTCAAGAGGACTTAATCGATTCGACAACCTACACCATCGATTTTGGTGCTGCGATATGCGATTATAACGAGAAGACTCCGCTAGAGGGATATGTATATTCCTTTTCGACCGGTGATATTATCGACACCTTGGCCATATCGGGTAGGGTGTACAATGCCGAGAATTTGAATCCTATGGCAGATATGCTAGTGGGTATTCATAGTAATCATAGCGATACAGCCCTGAATACGATGCCCTTTACACGTATCACTCGTTCGGATGCTGAAGGCTATTTCACGATACATAATATGCGCGAGGGAGCATATCGCCTCTATGCACTGAACGATATCAGTCGCGATTATATCTATCAACCCGGTGAGGCAATGGCTTTTGCCGATTCGATTGTATATCCGTATTGCGAACAACGCGCAGTGCAAGATACCATATGGCGTGATACGTTGGGTATTGATGGTGGTACGAGAGATACACTCTTCACCCGCCAAATTGATTCGATACAGACTATTATGCAGACTTTCTTCTTGCCCGATTCCTTGGTGCTGTGGTATTTTGAAGAAGATAAGCAGCGACATTACTTTAAAGGCGTTTATCGCGAGGAACAACACGCTTTTACGCTGATATTCTCTGCACCACAAGATTCGCTGCCGATAATACGCTCGTTGGCACCTCATGTTAATGATTCCACTGCCAGTGATACAGCATGGGTGGATTGGATGGACTATACCCTGTTGCAAACCAACAAAACCAACGATACGATTACCTATTGGCTGACGGATTCTCTGGCCATAGCGCAGGATACTATTTGCATGCAGATGAGGTATATGGTGTCGGATTCGGTATATAACTTGGTGGAGCAGGTAGATACTGTGTATGCTGTATATCGCCGTCCACGTATGTCGGAGAAGGCATGGGAGAATCTGCAACGACAAAAACGCGAGCGGAAATTAGAACTGAAATCAAACGCTTCGTCGAAGTTTGAGATCTACGACACGATACAAATCTATTCGCCTTTCCCAGTGGATTCTATGCATGAAGAACATTTGTGTTTGATGCATAAGGTGGATACGGTGTTCGAACCGATGAAGATTAGCTTGCAGGCTCGCGATACCCTACAACAAACCTTGATGGTGGTAGCACCACTGCTACCAATGGAATCGTATATACTGATTATCGATTCGGCAGCAATGGTGGATATCTATGGTAGATGCAATGATTCGACAGCCTTTGCGTTTAAACTGAAATCGCTGGATGAATATTCATCGCTGCTCGTGAAGATGACCCATTTTGATGAGCGTGCTCGTATTCAATTGCTCAACGAAAAAGACCAAGTGGTGCGCGAACTACCTGCCCAGACAGAAGGAACTTTATTTGAGTATCTTACTCCTACCACCTATTATTTACGTCTATATATTGATTACAATGGTGATGGCAAATGGACAACAGGCGATTGGATCAAAAAGCGACAACCTGAACCTGTGTATTACTTCCCTTCGAAGCTTAAACTACGTGCAAACTGGGATTTTGAGGAGAACTTTGACCATCTAGCTATACCACAAGTAGAGTCTAAACCACGCGTGCTGATAGGTAATAGCTCCAAGAAATAATGGCTGTGCGTATTTCTATATCTCGAACCACCTGGATATTTTTGGTGGTGGGTTTACTCATTCAGGTGATTACCTTTGGGATATTGCCCGAAGATAATCCGTGGTCACTGGTAAGCGGTTTGTTGGGTATATGTTCGGTAACGCTAGGAGCACAGGGCAATATATTGACTTTTGTGTTTGGTTTTGCACAGGTGGGAACATATACTTATCTGTGTTGCTTGGAACATTTCTATGCAGAAATAGCCATGAATGCCTACTATTTTCTGACAATGATGTATGGCGTATATTGCTGGCGTAAGCGATTGATAGATAATAGTCTGCAAATAAAGACACGTGTTCTGTCTAGCAAGCTCATATGGTGGATGGTGGTATGTGTGGTGGTAGTATCATTGCTAGTAGGATGGATTTTAGCGCGTTTTACGGATGACCCACAACCTTATATGGATGCCTTTACTACGGTACCAGCTATCGCGGCACAGCTGCTGATGGTATTAGCCTTTCGTGAGCAGTGGTATTTGTGGTTCGTGGTGGATATACTCGCCGTTGTCTTATGGCTGCGTGCGGAGAACTATTGTATGGCAGCACAATATGCCTTCTGGTGTGCTAACTGCGTGTATGGGTATAGGCAGTGGAGCGAAGAGCGCTAGCTTGGTGAACGCACCTGCGGCACTATAGTTGAAAGTTTAAAGTTGAAAAGCGGTGATTAGCTGCAGGCGGCATTTCCTAATACGTTCGACATTCAACATCCGACTCTCTATACTCAATCTACAGCCTCTCGGAGGCGTTCTTAAAACATAAAAAAAAGCAGTCTGGTGGACTGCTTTTTTTATGGGAAGGATAGGCTACTTATTTGATACGCAGTTTCTTGCGGATATCTTTTGGAAGTGCATCCTTGTGCACAAGCACCATATTGGTCTTGTACTGCATATATGCTTCTGATACATACCAAATACCTTTGTAATCACTTTTTTGTGAACCCCAAGAGTTCTTGATCATATAGTAGCGCTTGCCGTTTTGGTCTTTAGCAGTACCGAAAATCTGCATGCCATGGTCATCGGTGTTCTCCCAATTGTCGTATGCAGCTTGACGCATCTCTTGTGTGATGGTTTTTTCTGGGAGAGGTTGCTTGGTCAATTCGTCGCGTTTATCGGTTGCAGATAAACCCAACCAACGAGCCGCATCGCTGCCGGTGAGGTCAACCGCTTTCTCCTCCTCTGGTACTACACCAATACCCTTGCGTGTGAAGCACATCTCGCTGATATCAGCACCCCATGCCAAGGTATAGCCATTAGCCAAAGCGTTGTCGATGACAGCCATCATCTCTTCCATAGGCACATTGTACATCTGATCCATACGCCAGTTATCTGGTACCTCAAGCGCAAAAGTGGTATAGTATGGATGGTGTGTATAACTGGTGATGCTCACATAGTCGTCTGCATCTAATCCTAACATCTCTGCGAATGATTGTGGAGTGTATTTTTTGCCCTCATATGTGAAGGTCTCTGGGCATGCTCCGAGATAGGTGTCATACACAGCGCTAAGTGCTTGTTTCCAAACTGGGGTGAGTTTCTTGAGTCCGCTATGGGTCATCGCTTTTACTACACCGCCTGCTACAGCGTCGAGCTCTGTATGAACAGGCAAGGTGTCAGCAGGGCTACTGCCGTATTGGATACCAGGCATAGCCTCTTGTGGCACAAGACCATAGTTCTTGAGGCAGTAGATCACATCATAAGCTGAACCACCAGGAGAGAACTGTGCATTGCCATACATGCGAACCACGTATTCAGCGCGATCTACCATTGTATGGTGAACCACAAACATCTCGCTCAAATCATATACACCTTTTCCCATGCGAAGGAGCTCGCTCTCAAGGAATCCGATGGTAGAATAACTCCAGCATGTACCGCTGCGATTTTGGTCCTTAACTGGCGTGATAGCGAGGCTATCTACTGTAGTAAAGCGAAATCCCTCAATGGAATCGCTAGCCGTCGTTGCGGCCTCTTGTGCCATACTGCTGAGTGCAAATGCGCTAAGCAAGATGGAAATAATCACTGTTTTCATATCTAGTTAATTTAGTTGTGCTAGTTAGTCTAGTTAGTCTGGGAATTCCATCAAGTATGCCTTGATGAACTCGTCGATATCGCCATCCATTACCGCATTGACGTTGCTAGTTTGGTAGTTAGTGCGGTGGTCTTTCACGCGGCGGTCGTCAAAGACGTAGGAGCGGATTTGGCTTCCCCATTCAATTTTTTTCTTGCCTGCTTCCACTTTTGCTTGCGCTTGACGGCGTTTCTCGAGTTCAAGTTCGTAGAGTTGGCTACGCAAGTGGCGGAGTGCATTCTCGCGGTTCTTAGGTTGGTCGCGTGTCTCGGTGTTCTCAATCACGATCTCATCGGGTTGATTGGTGAGTGGGTTGATAAACTTATAGTGCAGGCGCACGCCAGACTCCACCTTGTTGACATTCTGTCCTCCCGCACCGGATGAGCGGAAAGTGTCCCATGATATACCAGCAGGATCGACTTGGATATCAATAGTATCATCGATGAGAGGTACTACGAATACCGATGCAAATGAGGTCATACGTTTGCCTTGTGCGTTGTATGGACTCACGCGCACGAGGCGGTGAACACCATTCTCGGATTTCAGATAACCATATGCCATGTCGCCTTCGATATTGAAGGTAACGGTCTTGATACCAGCTTCGTCGCCCTCTTGCAGGTTGGCGATAGTCACTTTGTAGTCATGTTTCTCGCAGTAGCGCTGATAGAGACGCATGAGTTGTTCTGCCCAGTCTTGTGCCTCTGTACCACCCGCACCAGATACAATCTTGAGCACGGCTGGCATTTGGTCTTCCTCGTGGGACAGCATATTCTTCATTTCGAGTGCTTCTACCTCGTGGAGTGCGTGTGTGTAGGCTGCATCCACCTCATCTTCGGATACGAGTTCCTCTTTGCAGTAGTCGAAGGCCAGTTGCAGTTCTTCAGTGGCAGAGCGTACGCCTTCGTAGCCCTCAATCCATGCTTTGATGCCTTTGACCTTGCGCATCTGTGCTTCGGCCGCTTTGGCATCCTCCCAAAAACCTGGGTCTTGGGTGCGGAGTTCTTCCTCCTCAAGTTGTACGCGCTTTTCATCAATAGCCAAGTATTGCTTGAGCTTGTCAGCACGCAGTTGGATTTCTTTTAATTGTTCGATTGTAATCATATCTTTTTGTTGGTCTATATTCTAAAGAAGTGTGGCGGTTTATAGATAGGGGTTGTATAGTTTCTCGTGGGCAATAGTAGTAGGATAACCGTGTCCGGGATATACCTGTGTGTTTTCGGGTAGAGAAACTAATTTATAGAGCGATCGGATCAGTGTTGCCATATCACCGCCAGGCAGATCGGTTCGCCCTATGGATTCTTGAAACAAGGTGTCGCCTGTAAAGAGCAGATTCTCTTGAGGCAGATAATAGCAAACAGCATCCTCTTTGTGGCCTGGTGTGGCTATCACCTCCACTTGTACATCCATATCGGGGATAATCAATTTACCCTCGGCAGGTTGTATAGTGGGGGATAAACCGTATTGCTGTTGCAGGTATTCTACTCCACAAATATGATCGGGATGCGCATGCGTGATGAGCAATGATGTAGGTTGTAGTTGGTGTTGGGATAGGTAGGCAGCAAAGCGTTGTTGCTCGCCTTGATCGTACATCCCCGCATCAATAATTAGGGCTTTTCCGTTTGCATTGGAAAGTACGTATGTGCACTCGCGATATGGATTGAAGTAGAAAGTCTTAAGCATAGTGTTGTGGGGTTTAGAGTGGGAGATAAACGACCGATTTCTCTTTGAACCATTCGTTGGCAAAGAGGGTAGAAATATCGGTGATCTCTACATACTTGCGATAGGCGTGCGTCTCGCCCTCTAGGTTGCCTCCCTTGAGCACCATCAATCCATTTGGCATGGCATTTTGGTGCTTGGTGCTGACGTTTTTGCGAATGAGTTTTACCAAGTCGGGCAGTGGCATAACGGCGCGACTAATGATAAAATCAAACTTGCCTTTTTCCATCTCTGCGCGTTCTTGAATGCATGTTACATTGCTAAGACCAATAGCCTGAGCTACTTCTGTGGCCACGCGCACTTTCTTGCCAATACTATCGATGAGCGTGAATTGGCATTCAGGAAATAGTATGGCCAGGGGAATACCTGGAAAGCCTCCACCCGTACCTACATCCAGCAGGGTAGTGCCAGGTTGAAAATGCAGCACCTTGGCAATAGCTAATGAGTGAAGGATATGGTGTGGATAGAGATTATCAATATCTTTGCGTGAGATGACATTGATCTTGGCATTCCACTCGCGGTATAACTCGCCTAAGGCAGTAAATTGCTGCACTTGCAGAGGCGTCAGGGAGAAGTGCTCCCTGATGCTCTCTACGCCTGCCATATCAAGTTGGTTGATAGTGTCGGTCATATACGAAATGATTAACCCAAGTTGGTGAATACGTTTTGTACGTCTTCATCCTCCTCAATACGGTCGATGAGTTTTTGTACGCTCTCCATCTCCTCGTCGCTGAGGTTTTTGGTATCGTTAGGAATACGTACGAATTCGCAAGATTGAATCTCAAATCCGTTGTCCTCCAAATATTTTTGCATTTGTGAGTATTGGTTGAAGTCGCCGTAGATAACGATAGTGCCTTCTTCCTCATCGTGTGCCAACTCCTCTACGCCGAAGTCGATGAGCTCAAGCTCGAGTTCGTCGAGATCGATACCATCCTTAGCAGTAACGGTAAAGCAAGCCTTACGATCGAAAAGGAACTGCAAGCAGCCTTGTGTACCTAGGCTACCACCATGTTTGGTGAAATAGCTGCGGATATTAGCTACTGTACGCATGTTATTGTCGGTAGCTGTCTCTACGAAGATTGCTACACCGTGAGGACCATATCCTTCGTAGCAAATTTCTTTATAGCCTTCAGAAGACTTGTCGGTAGCTTTCTTAATAGCGCGCTCGATGTTGTCCTTAGGCATATTCTCCTTTTTACATTGTTGCATCAATGTACGAAGACGAGGGTTGCTGTCTGGATCTGGACCGCCATCGCGTGCAGCCATTGTGATTTCTTTACCCAATTTTGTAAATACTCGAGCCATATGGCCCCAACGTTTCATTTTTGTCGCTTTGCGATATTCAAACGCTCTTCCCATAATAGAAATTA
>JAEIGA010010534.1_pt1 | contig 14015 bp, 17 predicted proteins | sample 9270691 | NCBI WGS metagenome assembly JAEIGA01 (sample SAMN17057246, study PRJNA624740) | gut metagenome | biome: biome; isolation source: fecal sample | host: Bos grunniens | place: China: Xizang | collected 2019 | reverse complement strand
GTATTATAGAAAAATGCACAAAAGGCAGAGGCATTTTTTGTGCAACTTGCACAAATATTCCGTGAAACATTTCCGTGAAACATTAAACTATACAGATTGCACAAAATTAGATCCTGATCAGATCCTAAACATTGTTATGTTTGACTATTGAAAATTACAATCGGTAATGATATCATATAACTATAGCAGTGAGGTACACAGCTCAGCTCCTGATCTGCCGGTTAGCTCCATGCTAAGCCAACAGATTAGGCAAGATTACAAATCCATAATAAAGGAGGCAGTCAATATGACAATAGCAGAAACAGACAAACAGATTAAGGGTGTAATTGATCAATGGAGTGTTTACGGAGCTGAAGCAATTATGCAAGCATTGGTAAGAGCAACAAGAAAACATCCATATTTACAGCCGGATGATCTTCACAGGTTACTTGATAGTGTGGTTAATCATGAAGAGTATTACGAAGCATTAGAGCAAAAGGAGGTTGGAGCATGAAAACAGATTATGAAAAGTTTCAGGCAGTTGGCAGAGTCAGAGCATTTGCAACAAATGCCAGTCAGATGTTTCCGATCGGGAACAAAGTACGCATTATCAGCGAGGACAGGAGCATTGATATCGACATTGCAAAATATGTACAAAAAGGATTATCAGTGCCGCAAATCTGCAAATGGTTGCAATTTATGAGGGAGGTGCTGAATGAATAATTTTATTATTGTTCCGGTTGGTAAGGACTTGACAAAACATATTATAGATGGAAAAGGTTTCATACATAATGGAGTTGCACTCCATATCCGAAGGATCGAGGACATTTGGGCAATATCATTATTCAATACCGGCTTCCTGACATCCGGATCAGGTAAGACGATAGCCGATGCAGTTGAACGGTATGAGATGAATGAGGGTAAGCTCATTGAAGAGTGGAAATATGAAGTTGGAAGTCAGCATTTAAGTATGCTGAGTGAAGTACGATATGAAATGAACACAGTGCAGACAATTGATCTTAAATATGCAAATGGCAGATTGGTCAAAATGTCACCGGTAAAGGCAGGTGCTTATATATGAATGAATTTCAGAATGTATTAAATAAAATCAAAAAGGTTACCGTCAGAGATGTTATCAATAATTATAGAAAATTTGAGCCAGTAAGTGAAGAGGTTAAATTTATACTTCATTTGGCTGAGCTGGAAGCTGATCGCTTATCGATAGCTGACATGGATATATCTGAAGCAATTCAAAATTGGCATATTGGAGCAATTAAATATTTTAGAAAAGAAGCATCGCATGGTATTTATATTGATACAGACTCAGTGAAGGAGGATTAACATGATTAAGATTGATCAAAAGACCATTGTGCTGGAAGGCACAAAATTATTGATACAAGCTGAAGCATTGGCATTATTAAAAGTATTAGCTAAAAAAGATTGGTTAGATGAAGTTATTGCCGCATATATTATAGTGACAGAAGATGAAGAGGACTCAACAAAACAATGGGAGCAGGACTTCCAAGACTGGAGGAACAGGTATGATCCTAAGAGACCTTTACACAACGAAGATTGACCGAATGAAGACTACAGCATATAAAAATTATATGTTCAGGACATTCGGAGTAATGATCGAAGATGATATTGCAGGAATGGAAATAAAAGGCTTTATAATCAAGGACATTTGGTATAAAATATATTTACCGGTTATCGAAGATGGTCAGATAAAAAGCTTCCTGATCAAAAACATGGAGTATATCGGCGAATATCCATCAATAACAGATACCAAGAAACGCATTAAAGAGCTTATAAAGGAATTTCCTGACAGGTTTATACAATTCAATACTATAATGAAAGGAGCTTGATCATGACAGTTGGATTTCATCATGGAATATTGGCGGACAGCTACGAATATCAGGCAAACAAGCAGGGTTTTACTTTCGGTGATATGGCTGAATATATAGATAGTGTAGGATTTGGAATTGTTTCAGCACATTTTGAAGGTTGCATAACAGAAAAGGAATATGCCAAGATTTTGCCGAGATTTCAGAAGATGTTAGTTAAGAATTTAAAGCCGAAAGGAGGTGATTAAATTGGCAAAATACAAATCAACAGCGGCATACCGTGCCGCTGATACTCTCAACAAGCAGATAAAGGCAGTATATGAGGCATTCGGCGGAGACAGTGAAGTATATCAGCTATATGTCAACAGGATCACTGCCGAGCTTCCGGCAGGAGCTGTCCATATGGGTAAAGGTGGTTATATCCAGCTCTCAAAAGGTAAAGCTTCAGGAGCATCGGCAAGGCAGATAAACAAAGCAAAGTATGGTCTGCCTGATGTAAAAAGAGCAAAAGGCACATACAAGAGGCAGATCGCAGAGGAAAGGCTTGCCGAAGGCGGAAACCTTTATCCTACAGAGTCAGAGATACAAAAAGAGGCTAAAACGGTCACTGAAGAAGAAGTCAAGCAATACATTGATGATAAATCATATGTCAAGTCTTATGAGGATAGCAATCACAAGCTTAAATACGATGCTTCTGTTACCGATCTGATGAAGACAGCAGGAGCTAAGAGTTATGAATTGCTTGCCGCAATACTAAGGGAAGGAGAGCTGAGATCAAATGCCGAAGCACAGAATGAAGCTGCCAATGCAAACAGAGTTGAAAACAGCTATGAAACAGGTAAAGCTGACACTCGTAGTAAAAGGTAAAAAGAAGGAAGTGCCTTGCTATGTCATCGAATACACGCAGAGAGGGCAGATATTGCCGCAGTTTCCGCTCGGAGGCAATCCTGTTACTATCAAAAAGATAGTTGATGGAAAAGTGATGGAATATGAGTATTTGCCTTTATATTGCGGCTTTGACATTGAGACAACAAATGTGATCACGGACAAATCCAAGTCTGCTTATATGTATCATTGGCAGTTTGCAATAGCATCGGAAGAGATAGGATACATATATTTAGGCAGGAGATGGGAGACTTACAATGACCTTTATGAGAGGTTGGTAAGTTTTTACCGTCTCGGATCAGAGAGGAAGCTCCTGATATGGGATGCCAATCTCGGATTTGAATTTGAATTTTTGAAAAACAGATATACTTGGGATATCAGCAATTTTTTCGCACGAGAGGAAAGGCATCCGCTTGCCGCTCCGACAGTTGATGGATTTGATTACCGAGAGGCACTCAGCATCTCAGGCGGAAGTCTTGCACAGTTGGCAAAGGATTTTACTACAACACAAAAGCTCAAGGGTGATCTTGATTACTCGGTAATGCGAAGCTGGAAGACTCCGCTTACTGAAGCTGAAAAAGATTACTGTATCAATGATGTTGCGATCCTTGCCGAGTGGTCAAGCTTCATCTTTGACAGATACATATATCCTGATAAAAAGATACCACTTACAAAGACCGGACTCCTTAGAGCTGAAGTCAGGACAGAGCTGAAAAATCTGCTCGGCTATCAGGGAGTTAAAGATTACAAGCAATTAGTCCAAGCGGCATTTCCGGACAAAGATACTTATCAATATTGGTTTAGGTGGCTATTCAGAGGTGGATATGTCCATGCAAATATCACAAACACAGGATATACCATTTACGGAGCTTTAGGCGAAGATGAGACTTCGGCATATCCGGCATGGATGAATTTCGGTTATTATGCAGGCACTCCTTTTGAAGCAGTATATGATACTGAGCATCTTGAAGATTATGTCAGCAAATATTGCTGTATCATAACAGTGACATTTTATGATATCAGAAGGACAACATCGATATCATACGAGAGCAAGCATAAGTGTATGGAGCTGGAAGGCTCGATCATCGACAATGGCAGGATCGCCAGTGCGAGAAAGATGAAAGTAGTCTTGACTGAGCTTGATTACCAATTGTATAATAGGCTCTATTCATGGAAGAGGATGAAAGTGCATTGCCTTTGGATATCCAAAAGGATAAAGCTTCCGCAGTTTATCCTGAATGTTCTTAACAGGCATTACAAGAACAAGGCTAAAATGAAAAAAGCCGGACTCTCAGGCACTCCTGAATACGCTATCGAGAAAAGTGGCACAAATGCCGCCTATGGGATGATGGTTACGAGAATGGAATTGGACTCGGTATCTTACTCAAATGAAAAGCAGGACTGGGAGATTGTTGAAAACGATCTTGATTATGAAAAGGAAGTCAGCAAGCAGATACTTCTTCCGCAGTGGGGCATATGGGTGTGTGCTTGGGGCAGATGGGCGTTATTCCAGCCAGCGTTTAGGATCATCGAAGAGCTTGGAGCTGATTATATAATATACAACGATACCGATAGTTTTAAGTGCAGGAAGCATCCACGGATACTTGAAATATTTGAGCAGTATAACAAATGGATAGCTAAAAAATTACAACAGGCAGGACTGACCGATCCTGAATTTGATGATCTTGGTATGTTTGATTTAGAGTCGCCCGATATTACTCGTATAAAAACTCTTGGGGCAAAAAGGTATCTGACCGAAGAAAATGGAAAGATCAAAGCAACAGTTGCCGGAATGCCTAAAGAAGCAATACTCAGTGTCAAAGGTGATCCTTTTGAAGCTTTTGACATACTCGGCATGGAGCTTGAAGCTGAAGTCTCACAGAAGAACAGCATCCACTACAACGACAAACCTTCAGAGTGGGTTGCACCTGATGGAGTTATCATGCAGGAGCTGTCATCGGCGGCAATCTTTGACATTGGATTTACGATGAAGATCGACAAATTCTATAGAGCATTTATCGAGTCAGACCTTCAGAAGAGGGAGGTGCTGGGAAATTGAAAGTTGTACCTGAAGAAATTACCTATCTGAATAATAATGTGCAGGATGGTATCAAGGTTGACTGGAAAAAGGTTTTTACCTATTATAATGCCTTGAAGATGCCGAAAGGGATTTACAATCCAGCAAAGGAGCTTGATCCTGACTCGGCGGAGTGGTTTATCCTGATATCGAGCCGAAGTACAGGCAAGACTACAAACCTTCTGATCATTTCCATTATCCTCTTTTTGATGTACGGTATCACTACACCATATATCAGGCAGAGACCGGATATGACAGCAAGGCAGAATATTGAAAAGCTCTTTGAAGTAATAAGAGCTTGCGGCTATATCAAGGACTTAACGGATGGTGAATACAATAATGTCTATTACTTTGGACATAAAATGTATCTTTGCCATGTTGATGAAAAGGGAGATAGGGACAAGAGGACAGAAGCATTTATGTATACTCTTGATCTGACTCAGAATGAGGTGTACAAAAGCTCCTTAAATATGCCAACAGGAGACTTCATCATCTTTGACGAATTTATATCAAGCACTTACGCAAACAATGAATTTGTCACTCTCTGCGATCTCCTGAAGACGATCCTGAGAGACCGTTTGACCGGAAAGATATTCCTGTTGGCAAATACTACAAACTACTATAATGAATATCTTAGAGAGCTGTATATTCAGGATGAAGTGTTAAAAGTTGCAGAGGATGAGCCATTTATCAAGCTCACGCAGAAGAAGACTCGTATCTTCTGCCATCTGATATCAAACAGAAACAAGCAAAGGGCAAAAGTAAACACTTTATATTTCGGATTTGACAATCCGAAGCTTGCCAGTATTACCGGAGGAAGCTGGGCAGTGGACTCATATCCGCATTTCTTCCGAGATGAAGAGAGGGAGATTGTAAGCAAGGACTTTTATATCACTTATGCAGGAAAGATATTGCAATTGGATTACTGTGTATCTCCGGCACTGGGTGAACACATATTTGTCCATGATGCAATCAAGATCAATGACAAGGCTCGGAGAGTTTATACAGTCGGTGATATTACCGAAAAGAGACAGGCTTATAAATTCGGTGATAAACCTATTGACAAGCGGATTTGGAAACTTTATAATGCTAATAAGTGGTATTATTATAACAATGACATTGGCTTTACTGTTGACACATATGTCAATAAAGCAAATAAATTATGATAGCCTCATAGGGCAGAAAGGAGTCTGTATGTCAGACAAAACAAAAAAGAACAGCAAGCAGGAAGCACAGGAGATGGAGACCGGAAAGGTTTATCTCGCAGGCACGATCACAACAGCAATGTTCGGCAAGAGAACATTTGCAAATGGCAAGAAAGACAAGGATGAGAAGTACAGGATATCCTTGAAATGTACCAAAGAAGCAGTTGACAAGCTCAAGGAAGCGGCTGAGCCTTATTATGTTGACACAGAAGACAAATGGCTGCCTGATTGGTTGACAGAGGAAACTCCTGAAGACGGAAGATATATCAACCTTTCTTCCGGATTTAATTTCAGAGTAGGCGAGTATATCAATGGTGCGATCGTTGATCAGGGTGACTTGACTGAATATCTTTCAGCCAATGGCGGCAATATCAATGGCTCAAAGGCTGTTGTCCTCGTCAATATCAAGCAGGGTGCTATATATCCGGCGGCACTTCTTATCAAGGAGCTTCACAAGCAGGATATCGGAAGTATGTTTGGCGGCGAAGGTTTCACAGAAGCATTCGGAGAGGATTTACCTTTCTAAAGTTTTAGTTGACAAATTGTAATTAATAATGTACTATGAGTGTAGAACAATAATTCTACACTCATTTTTATTATGAAAGGAGACAATAATATGTCAGTAGAGTATTTAAACAGTAATGCCGTTTATTCACTTGTGAATGAGGCATACAAACAGGCACTTGGTGAAAAAGCTGTTGCAACAGTGTCACTTGCTGACTTCATCGATGGTGGTATTGCTCATGATGATCTTGGCAAATACCGTGAACAGTTTACCAAAGCTCTGATCCTTAACGGAGTTAAGACCGTTTATATGGACAGTCTTTACAGAAGAGCTAAAAATTACGGATTTAGAGTTGAGGATATGCAGTTTAAGGCGATCCTTCAGGCAGTCACCATTACAGCTCCTGAAGTGCAGGCGGCACATAACTGGAAGACCTTCACAGATGGAGACAGCATCGGAACATACAATATCAAAATTCCAACCATTGATGCTACTCTTTATGGTAAGACTTCAAGCTGGGAGCTTCAGTACGACATTACCGGCACACAGTGGGATGATGCTTTTACATCCGAGTCAGAGATCGAGAGCTTTGTTGGTGCGATCCGTTTGGCTATCGCAAACGCAATCGAGGCTCATGATGAAGAGCTGGATGATGCACTCCGTAATGCACTTATTGCAGAATGCTTCAAAAATGATGCAAAGGTTACAAGCCATTCGATCTCAGTGATCGACCTTAGAAAGGCATACAATGCCGAGATGAAACCTTCCAGCCCAGTCACTTCAGCAGAGGCATTCCTTGCTAATGCAGACTGTCTGAGATTTATGAGCAGGAAGCTTACTGAGTACAAAGACTACTTCAAGAAGATGAGCAAGCTCTTCAATATGGCACAGAGAGCAACATTTGTACCGGAAGACAGGATCAAGCTTCAGGTACTCGGCTATGCAGAGCAGGCATTCAATTCAGTGCTTCAGTCGACCACATTCCATGAGATATTCACTTCAATGCCTTTATATGAGACTGTGCCTTATTGGCAGGGCAGTGGACTTCAGGATGCAACAAGCACAGCTCTTAAGTTTAGCGAGCTGTCAAAGATATCTGTTACCGATGAAAACAGTGTTACCGTCACAAGAGATGGTATAGTTGCACTTATGGCAGACAAGTGGGCAGTCCTTCACGGAGTAAAGGAAAGAAGAACAGCAACTAAATATCATGAGCCTGAAGATATCCTTCAGACATTCATGCAGTTTAGAGACTTCAGAGCTGTCCTTCCTACTCAGAACGCAGTTGTATTCATCCTTTCAACAGAGCCTTCTGTTACCGTTTCTCCTAACGAGCTTACGCTTGTTGAAGGTGCTACTCAGACTCTTAGTGCAGTGACATATCCTTCAAATGCTGTAGTAACATGGTCAGCATCTGACTCAGGCACATATGCAAGCGTAAATTCTTCATCCGGTAAGGTTACAGCAGTCGCTGAAGGCAGTGCAACGATTACTGCAACAATTACAGTTGGCGGAGTAGACTATACCGATACTTGTGCTGTGACAGTGGAAGCCGCACCTGAGACTTGAGGCACTTCATCATTGTGCGTATCCCATATATAAGACTCCATCAACGAGGGGACAGGGAAATTGATCCCTGTCCCTTTGTTGAATTAAAGAGGTGATAATAATGAATATATTAGAAGAATTGAAAGCTCTCAGGAAGATACCTTTTACAAAGGTGGCATTGCAGAGCTTCATAATTGATATCATGGAAAATTTCTTTTATTCCATGTTTGAGTATAAAAATTTTCCATCCAGTATGCCAAAGGAATATGCTGAAAGATATTTCATTTGGTGGGGAAGCTGTGCCGGTTGTAAAATTCCTGACAGATACAACAAAGGACTTTACAAAGGAGAGGCTGTTTTCCTCAAAGCCGATCCGTCAGATGATCCGGATGCTTATGGACTCGGAAGCAAAGCAATAGTCACTTCATGCAATGGTTACTGCGAGACAAAGGACTATGATGATATTGCATTCGGCTGGAATAATTCAGCTCATACTTCACTCAGGCAGTTTATGATACTGTCATCACAGGCAATAGCAAATGCTCTCACAGCAGTCAGATCAGGAGTGTCATACAGTAAAAACCATCCTATATATAAGGCAAGGGATGACAAGGAAAAGGCGGCACTCAATGAATACTGGAAGAAGGTGAAGGACTCAGACGGTGAAGATGACCTTGCGATCGCTTCAAAAAATATCCTTGATGAGCTTGAAGGAGTTGAGTGTTCAGCTTCCAGCAATGTCATAAATCTGTCCGATCCTGAAACGAGTGATAAACTCCAGTATATCACCAAAATAGTAGATGATTATATGAGATGGTGCTTCGGACTCTATGGGCAGACCATTCAGGGCAATGGAAAGATGGCTCAGCAGACTGTTGATGAAGTAAACGGACAGACAAGCACAAGCTTCATCCTGCCAAATGATATGCTTTATCAGCGTAAACTGTGGTGCGACAAGATGAAAGCACTCGGACTCATACCTGAAGATGCTGAGATTGACTTCAGCTCTGCTTGGAAGGTTGAAGAGATCAAATATCAGAAGGAAGCTGACATTGATGAAAACGGTGACTTGGAAGAGGTAAATGAGGAAGGGACCGAGACTGATCAGGAAGCTCCTGAAGAGGAAGGAGGAAACTCAGATGAAGAAATTCTATAAGCTTGAAGATATTGCTGACTTCACCAATATCGATAATCACTTTGCAGGAGTAGGCACTCCGACCTTCAAGACCGATGCCCAGCAGATAAACCTGTGGAGTGAGGCTCAGTTTGAGGATATCTTTAACGAGAATACTGAAAAGAGCTTTTACAATGCCGAGACTAATGATCCTTGGGGAGCTTTCAAGATAAAATACACTCAGTGGCTTGCAAGGAATGGAAGCTTTATCGCAAACGAATTATCAGCTCTTCTTGAAAAGTACAATCCAATATATAATTATGACAGACATGAGGTTTACTCCGGAAGTGATACCGACCTTCAGACTCCGACAGACTGGGTTGAAACAAAGACAGAAACTCCTGATGACTGGAAGTCAACAGTGACGCAGACTCCGACGGATTGGAAGTCAACAGAGACACAGACTCCTACCAATTGGCAGGATCAGAATGTCAAGAGCTATACCAATTATCATGAGACTGATACTCAGACTCCTACCAATTGGACAGAAACAGAGACACAGACTCCTACCAATTGGCAGAAGACAAACACTGAAACCTTTACCAATTATCACGAGACTGATACTCAGACTCCTACCAATTGGATAAAGACTGATACTCAGACTCCTACTCAGTGGCAGAAGACAAATACTGAAACATTCACTGATTATCATGAGACCGATACTCAGACTCCGACCGATTGGGAAAAGTCGACCGAGACAACAGGCACACCTGAGACAGATAATGCAGACGGTACTACCAATGCAGTAATACCTTTTAATGGCAGTGATTTTGCAAATACAACAAGGACAAAGAGCTACCATACTCAGCATATTACAGAGGCTCAGAGTGGCACTTATGAAAATGATAAGACCTTCACAGGATCAAAGACAAATACTGAGTCACAGACAGGCACATATCAGACAACATCGCAGCAGAGCGGTACATTTGCCAATGACAAGACCTTCACAGGCTCAAAGACCGATACGGAGTCTCAGACAGGCACATACGAGACCACAAAGGTACAGAGCGGTACATTTGCCAATGACAAGACAAAGACCGGAACAGAGACCGATACAAGGACTCAGAGCGGTACTTATGAGACCGAGACAGAGCAGTCAGGTACTTTTGTTACCGAGACCGAACAGACCGGAAGCAGGACTGAAACGGTTGAAAGGACTGGTACTTTTGAAAACAAGACCACTTATGGAAAAAAGGTTGATGTTACCGGTAATATTGGCACGGTATCGACAGTTGATATGATAGAGCAGATACTCAGGCTCTATGATGTTGATTTTGTAAAGAGGTGGATAATGAGATTTATTGACAGTGTTTGCTGTTATGTTTAAATTTACAATCGGCAGAGCTGGGAGAGACTTCCAGCTCTTGCTGATAAAAGAGTAATTGCAACTTATTTGCAACTTATTTGCAACTTATTTGCAACTTATTTGCAACTATGAAAGAGTAATTTTATCGGAAAGGAAGTGTATTAAATGGCTTGGGAAAATGTTGAAGTTTCAATATTTAATATCCCTCAAAGTATGGTTAATGATTTCACTTGGTGTGATAATCCACAAAACAGCTCTGACAAAGTTACGCCTTATACTTTACCCCCACAAGATTGTGGAATGTCCACAGATACTTACGTTTGGGGAAATTCAAGCGGTTTAAGTTTGCGTTGTGTGCAGCCAGTAAATCAGCAGCGAGCTGAGTTTCAAATATGGAATGATGGAGCTTATTTTTCTGCAGCGTCGTTTCAAGCCAGCGGAATTTATAAAACTGATAGCAGCGGCGGGTTATCGTATATTTGTTGTATAAATCGGGAAACACAAAAGGGTATATTATGTTTTATTGGTGAAAACTATAATACGCATGTTTGGGGCTGGTATGGTACTCCACCAGCAGGTGGAAATAGTTACCAATATCAACTTATACTCGATAATATAGTACAGCATTATAGCTGGGTTTCAGTTCCATCGGTAAGCGGTAAAAATGGGATTTCATTGCTCTCTCATGTTAGAGATGACAGTATTATCACAGGGCAGGACATTGCAAATTTATCACCGGCAGATGTGAAGCTTGAGCCTACTACACAGATAAGCAATATGCTTGTTAATGTTCCGGTTGGTAAAGCTATCAAGGCAATATTTGCTGGCATGGTTGACTTCTTAGGACTCAGGAAAGATAATACAGCTTCAAGCACTTTAAGGATCAGTGTCGGCGGCAATAATATACTTCTTAAGAGCTTTGTCAGTCAGAAAAATTATATCGGATTTATTATTGACGATGAAAATGAAGTTGCAAAGCTTGCATTGTTTATGCCGATATATGATCCTTTGACAGAGATACTCGATCACTATGAAATGAATGTATCTTCTGATGATGAAACAGAAATGCATAATATTTGGCTGTTCATTCATTCACATAGAAATACAGACGATGATCCTGAAAACAATGAAGGTAATGAAGGCACAACGCCCGACTATCAGGAAGACATTGCAATCACAGGTATTACAAAGCCTGCATATGGTGCAATTGATACCGGATTTACAACAATGTATAGGATGTCAAAGGGTGAGCTTCAGAGGCTGAGTGCTTTTCTTTGGTCAGCAAGCTTTGTCGATAATGTCAAAAAGTTTTTCAATGATCCGAGAGAAATACTTGTTGGCATTTCGATCATGCCGGTACTTCCTGATACGGAGCAAAATCCTTCTGAAATAACTGCCGGAGGAATTACAACAGGAATTTACGGATTGAAATTAACAGATCAATATAAGCTTGAAACATATGGAGTTATTGAAGTCAAAGCTGAAAAAGGCAACTTCCTTGATTATAATCCATATACTAAGGTTACAGCACATTTGCCATTTGTAGGCGAACATACACTTGATGTCAATGATGTTATGGGCAAGCAGCTTGCACTAAAATACATATTTGACTTCTTAACCGGCTCTTGTGTTGCGGAAATTGATGTCTATGATGATGGTGAATTGAAACCAAGATATTTCTTTGGAGGCTCTTGTGGCATTCAAGTGCCGACCAGCTCGGAAGACTTCAGCAGGCTATATTCAAGCATACTGTCAGCAGGTGCAACAGTCGGAAGCACATTGGCAACAATTGCAACAGGCGGACTTACAGCTCCTTTGATGATAGGCTCGGCATCCAGTATGCTTGCCAATGGCATGAACGGATCACCAACAGTACAGTACAGCTCAGGAGCTGGCAGTATAAATGGAATGATCGGCTGTAAAACAGCATTTCTTGTCATAGAAAAACCAAAAGAAAAAGTTGCACTAAATCAGGAATATTATGTTGGAAGACCATCATTTATGACGAGGACTTTGGCACAATGTTCCGGATTTACCAAGTGTTTAAATGTGCATTTGGACAATGTTCCTTGCTCGTCAGTTGAAAGAGCTGAAATTGAAAGTGCATTGCTCAAAGGAGTCAGGATACAGACAGGAAGTGATACTCCTGAATATACTCCAACAACAGCAACAGATCACGGTATTATATTCCTGAAATGCTTATCTGATATGGATGTCATCGGCAAGGAATGGGATGAAGAGGATGAGCTGACAATTGAAGGCAAGCTCATGTTTGACCAGTCATTCTTAAAGCCTAAATTCTTAATAGAAGGTGATGTCACAGCATATAATTATTGCTATATTCCTGATTTGAGCAGGTTTTATTATATTACTGAAATTGTTATCAAAACAGGCAATCTCTCTGAGGTTAGTATGCAGGTTGATGTGCTTCAGAGCTGGGCAAGTCAGATATTGAGCAATGATGCTGTTATTGAAAGACAGGCAAGCGGTGATAATGTAAATGCTTATTTTGCAGATGATATGTATTGGACACAGGTAAATAAGGAAGTCAAAACCATTCCTTTTGTTGATCAAGACGGAAATGAATTGACATTCACAATACCTGAAAATAATTTCATTCTGACAATAGCTGGAGGTGATTAAATGGACTTCGCAACATTAGTGTCAGCGGTCTCTGCTGTTGGTTTTCCGGTTGTTTTCTGCTTTGTTCTGTATTCCACTATGCTGTCGCAGAATAAACAGCATAAAGAGGAAGCAGACAAACTCACAGAGGCGATCCATAACAATACTATAGTCATACAGAAATTGGTTGATAAGCTGGAGGGTACGAAATGACAAAGCTTGATAAGGTTTTATTATATGCCGAGCGGCAGGCTGGCAGATGCTCGCCATATGTTTGGTCAGGACAGGGGCAGAAGGTGAAGTCTTTGACCGTTTGTAAATTAGCAAAGATGGAAAACTCCGGAGCAAACGCCGGAAGAGTAATGGAATTTATTTATAACAATCGGACAAAGATCACAAAGGACAGTAAATGTTTTGACTGTTCAGGATTTGTGATCAAAGCCTTGCAGTATGCCAAAGTGCTTCCTGATGGTTATGACGATACTGCAAACGGTTTGATGCATGATGACAGATTTGTGCCAGTTGCATTTAAAGACAGACAGATTGGTGATCTGATCTTCAAGGTTGAAGGTGAAAGGGCATATCATGTTGGTATAATGACAGATACCGGCACGGTGACAGAAGCAAAGGGCAGAGCTTACGGAGTTGTATCTAACAGGATGGACTCTGTATGGTCAAGAGCTGTAAGACCTAAATATACTTAAGTATATACTTAAGTAGTTATAGTACAATTTATTGGACAGTCTTCGGACTGTCCAATTTTTGGCTCTGTCCGGATTAGGGTCAGCTTCGATCTTTGACTCTGTGGCATATGAGTGCACGCTAAGACTACACTAGCATGTAGGGGCACGGCTCAAACTTAAGTTTGAG
>JAEIGA010010533.1_pt1 | contig 14016 bp, 9 predicted proteins | sample 9270691 | NCBI WGS metagenome assembly JAEIGA01 (sample SAMN17057246, study PRJNA624740) | gut metagenome | biome: biome; isolation source: fecal sample | host: Bos grunniens | place: China: Xizang | collected 2019 | reverse complement strand
TTAAAAAATAAACGACAACAATACTGTTGCTATGGCTGCCTAATCGTCGCCCGTAAGGGTGCCGATTAGCGGTGCTGTGACCTGCAGGTCACCCGTCCTCCCTCGGACTACCGCGACCGAGGCTTGGGCGTCAACTCAGCGGTGAACTTGCATCGGCGTTTCGCTCTTGAACCGATCAAGCAAAAAAGGGCTACCCTGACGCGGAGCGTGTCTGCTCGCGCCACTGATGGGGAATTCTAAATAACAGACTGCCCACGGAGAAAGTCATGTCAAGAGGTTTTCGGACAGGGGTTCGATTCCCCTCATCTCCACCAAAAAGGATCGAGGTACTTTGGTGCCTCGATCCTTTTTTACGTGATATAGGTATGAACCCCGCAAAAGGCTTTGCGTTTTGCAAGTGTTTGCGATAGATGTTCTGTCAAAAAATTTGCTTTATTCAATTGTAATCGATCTCTACCCGTTGTCTTAAATTTTTAAATATGCTTTTCACGCCTCGGCATCATCAAATTGCACAACATTTTTCGCCAAGATTGGTTTTAATTCTACAAATAATAATCTTTGTACCTCTTGATTTATACCCGAAAATTCCGTATAATGTTTATATCTTAAGAAAAGGAGATAACTATTATGAAAATGTTTCCCGGCGCTAAGCGGTTATTTGTAACACTGCTTGCGCTTTCTCTGTTATTGGGATGTCTTGCGCTTGCGCCGACCTCCGCAGCAGCAGAAAATCCGCTTGACAGCGGCGTAACACCGCAGGGTGGCAATGTTTACACTATCGCAACAGCAGAGCAACTACAGCGTCTCTCCTCCCTTTCCGCAGATAATTCATTTGTCGGCGTTACCTTCCGTTTGACAGCCAATATTGATATCAATCCCGGCTGCGTCATCTCTTCTGACGGCAGTTACACCGGATCCCTCACCGCCTTCACTCCGATTGGCACAGCAAGCAAACCCTTTAAGGGAACCTTCGACGGCAACGGCTACACCATCCGCGGTCTCTATATTTCTGATACATCCGGTGCAAACGTGGGCTTGTTCGGCAATATTTACGAAGCTTCCATCAAGGATGTTACGATTGCAAATTCTTACATTTCCGGTAACGGTCGCGTTGGCGCTATTTGCGGATATGCAAACAGTTCTTCCTCCATTACCGGCTGCACAAACCGCGCATACGTCACGGGTGACAAGATCGTCGGCGGTATTTGCGGAGAATTGACTTATTATTCCACCATTAGTTCTTGCGGCAATGAAGGTGCGGTTTCCTCTGATGCTACAGCAGAAGGTGGAGAAAATCCGACCGTTGGTATTGGCGGTATCTGCGGCGTGGTAAGCTCCGATACTGAAGATGCTGCTATCCAAACCTCCTATAATCTCGCATCTATCTCTGCTTCCTGCGACAATGTCGGCGGAATTGCCGGATATTCCTGCGCAGCAATTGAAACCAGCTATAATGCAGGCACTGTCAGCGGTAAACAGTTCGTGGGCGGCATCTGCGGTTGCCAAAGCGGCAAAATCATTCAAAATGTTTATAACCTCGAAAGCATCAGCGGTTTGGATTATATCGGCGGCATTGTAGGTTATGCAAGTGCAAATATCTCCTGCGCATACTCCATCGGTGAAGTCAATGCTCAAGGCGATAATCGTAACGATATCAGTGGCTCCAGTTATGGCGAAACGGACGTCTACACAATAGATAGCCTGAAAAAATCCAACACGCTGCCCGCCGGCTTCTCGGACACCATTTGGGAAATGCAGGAAAACGGTGCAGAGTATTCCTTCCCTGCCTTGATCAGTCTCGCAAATCCCAATCTTCAAAGTGATATGGACGGCGCACTGATGTATCCCATCACGTTGGGTTCTCAGAGCCCGAGTGTCCCACTGCCTGCAGAGCAAAGCGCTGATGTCAAGGTAGAATATCGCGCTGCCATCACACCCTCCACTGTCTACAGTGTCGATGTGAAGTGGGGCTCGATGGCCTTCGTTTATACCGAAGGCTCCGCCGGAATTTGGAATCCTAACACGCACAGCTATGAGGGACAAACTGCCAGCGCATGGACCTGCGCTTCGGGAGCCAATGTCGTTACCATCACCAATCATTCCAATACCGCGTTGACCGCTAAGCTGTCTTATCAGCCTGCGCAAAGCTACAGTGCGGTACAAGGCTCGTTTAGCGCAACTTCCCTGCCCCTGGCAAGTGCTGTCAACACCACAGTTAACGCTGCTCCTACCGCAACAAGTGCCTTGACTTTGCAGGGTTCCATGCCTGCGAGTTCCGATATCCAAACGGTTGTCGGTAAGGTCAGCATCATCTTTGAGTGATTGCGTAAAATAAATATTTAAACGGAGAGAATCGTCTGCTTTTGCATTCGGTTCTCTCCGTTATTTATGTAATTATTTTTTGATCAGGCAATACGTTCTCACATCAGTAATAGCGTGCGCACCGACATAGCAGGAACGTCCAATGCGATCGTATTGCCATTGGTCACGTCAAGAACTTGGAGGGTATGCTCATCGGCATCGGTAAGCGTAGCCGAGGTTATGGGTCTGCACAGCGTCACGCTGCATGCTATCGCGTCGGACGTTTCATTGGCCAGGCGAACGATCAGACCATCGCCATCCTCGGGTGTCTTGACTGCACAGACGCACACGTTTCCCTCTACGCGCAGCAGCTGACCTTCGGTGGGGAGATAGCCGGTACCGGGACGCGCGCTGCAATAGATGGGACGATTCAAAAAGATACTTTTCTCTTTCAAAAGCGCTGCACTATCGAACGCAGGCAGGACACTGATGGCCAAGCGGAAGGAGGTCGGCTCGATCTCCGGGGTAGGATCGGGCTCATAGCTGCCGCGAAGCAAGCCGAGCGAGAGCGTATTTTCATAGAAACGATACCCATATTTACTATCACTCATCAGTGCAAGCATGCTCTTCCCCGACGCATCGGGCAGCGCTGCTACGTAGCTCAGCGCAGGAATATCGTGATCTGCGGCCGGTCGATCCAACAGACCAAACGGCACACCGCAGCGGCAAAGCTCTGTTTGATAGCCGATGGGAAGCGTGAAATCCAGGCGAGGGATGCTCTTGCCTGACGCACCGCGCAGGCGGAAATCCACCGAGGTCTCATACTCCAAAGAACGGCTGTTATCGTCCAGAATGATCTTCACGCGAAGGATCGAGCCGTCACGGAAGGTCAGCTCATACGATGCCCATTGGCGAATGCCTTGGGTGCTGCATGATTTCAAATGAACATGACAGGACGTATTGAGATTTTCGCACTGCATATAGTTACCCACGCGCCAGGAGGACATTCCCTTATTGGTATCCTCGTCGATCAAGCTGAAAAAGCCGGTGGGTGTTTTGCCGCAAAGCTCTTCTCCCGTATGCAGATCGACCAGAGAGATCAGCTGCATGGTACGGCGGCAGAAGGACGCGCGGATGTGCTGGTTCTGCAGCACAATATTCCCCTCGGGGAACGTATGGACGCGCGTGGACCAGTTGTGGCAGTAAGGCGCATCGGTCGCAGGTGCCTTGGGCGTCAAGGTGTAGGTGGCATAGCCGAAGGCAGGAATTTTGACACGCAAGGCAAAGGTTTTATAGTAATGTCTCCAGTATGAGGTATCATCCGCAAGCAGCATGGAAGGAATGGTTACCCCATGGCTGTCAACAAAGCAAGCCATGGATGCATCCTCGCTCCAATCCCAAACAGACAGCGAGACTACGCCGTCGAAATCGTAGGCAGTAGAATTGAACAGATGGAAGATGCGCTTGTTCCCTACGCCGCGCTCGGTGCATGGAAAACCGTTCGCAGCATGGAATCCGACGCCGGCACCCGAAGAAAATTCCATCGGCTCGGCGGAAAAGCCAAAGCCGGAGGTGTCAATTGCATCGGCAATCGAGCGCATCGCATTGCCCGCCGAGACGCTTGCCGCAGCCAGAGCCTCGCGATATCTTGCCATCGCGCTCTCACGCGAGGCCGTTACACACGAGCCATCCAAAATATCGTGGAACTGATTGAAAAGCACGCCGCACCAAGCCTTTTGGTGAATATCGTTGATACGGGGAGCACCTGCCCACACGTGAGCGGCAGCCGAAAGCATTTCAGAGACAGCCAGCTGATCCTCACACTGATGATTTCCCTGTTTAAGTCTGGATTGCGAGGTGTAGCATCCTGTAAAGATATAGTTCATCTCCCCATGATGCACGGGCAGAGTATCGCGTACCTTTTCCAGCTCGGCAAAAAAGGCAGAATAGGTGCTGTAGATCAATGTAGGCGCGACCGTCCAGCTTTCCATATCGGCAAGGCGATTGAGATCTTGTCTTGTCGGTCCGCCGCCGTGGTCACTGACGCCGTAAACACCCAGGTACTCCTTGGAACCATACTTTTCGCAATGGCAAGGCACAGCGGCAAACAGTTGATAGGAAATGACTGAGCCGTACGAATGCGGATCGCGCCAGGCAAGCAGCTCGTCGCCGTTAGGCGCGCGCCACACGTGTGCAAACTCCGGCGTTGCCGTTCCGCGGTTATAATAGTAATAACGAACACCGCAACTTCGGCAGGCAGTCGGAACTGTAGCAGCATGTCCGAAGGTATCCGGCTCAAAATCTAACGAAAACACCTCCGCAGGCAGATCGAACATACGAGAAAGATACCGCTTGGCATACAGATGCTGGCGAATGAGGGATTCACCGCTGACGATATTTTTGTCACCCTCGACCCAAGTCGAAGCTGCGACCTCCCAGCGCCCCTCCTTGACACGTGCTTTGACACGATCCAGAAGCGCGGGAGCATATTTTTCCAGAATCTCATACACCGCTGCTTGCGATTGTGAGAAGGTGAATTTGGGGTACTCCTCCATTAAATCCAGCATGGTACGCACGGTATCGACCGTCACGTTAGCCGTCTCAGCATAGTCCCACATCCAGTCCATATCAATGTGCGCATGCGCGACCAGGTGCACGCGGTAAGCGTGGGCCGCCTCACGCAAGGGCTCCAGCATTTTCTCGGTTTCCTCGCACAGCGAGCGTGTGATCACGCCTCCCTCTGCGTCCGCACCTGCACGCAAATGATCCAATGCAGCGTGAATGACGTCGTCATAAGCGTGATGATTGACCGCAGAGAGATTGGACGCAAAGGAAAGCTGGCTGAGAATACGCGCAGCGGGATAAGAAAGCTCCATCGATGCGGGAACGGGTCGCACCTGCTGCAGCCAGCGATGAGAGAGTGCGGCCTTCTTATATTGCTGTTCAAAGGAAGCAATTTTTTGATTGATGGTCATAATTGTCCTTTCCTCCTTCCCAAAATGGAATGTCAAAAATAAAACGCAGTTTCGGGGGGACGAATATCCGTCAGCGCGCCGGTATAATGGCGCAGGGTGTGAGGAACGTAAGGGTGCTTGAGGCACTCCTCTTCGTTCAGCTCAATGCCAAGACCGGGGCGATCGGGGATGAGCAACTCACCATTCTCATAGACCAGCGCCTCGTCGGTAACATCATGACGATAGGTCACGTCGCTGAGCATGATCTCCAGAATGCTGAAGTTCTCGCAGCAAGCAGCCAGCTGCAGCGTGGCTGCGTTGGCGATGGGACCCGACGGATTGTGGGGAGCGAACGGAATATAGTGCGCCTGCGCCAGTGCGGCGATCTTTTTCATTTCCATAATACCGCCGGCGTGGCTGACGTCGGGCTGGATGTAATCGGCCGCACCCATGGCAAGGAAATCCTTGTAGGCGCGCAGCGTGTAAAGACGCTCGCCTGCCGAGATGGGAACGGGAGATTTATCCCGCACTGCGCGCAGCGCCTCGATATTGTCGGGCGGCACCGGCTCCTCGAACAGCATCGGCTTGAACTGCTCCAGCTCGCGTGCGATCTTGATACCGGTCGGCACGTTAAAGCGGCCGTGACCCTCGATCAGAAGATCGACCTCGTCACCTACCGCCTCGCGAACGGCAGCGACGCAGCGCAACGCGGTGTCCAGGTCCTTGTTGCTGATCTCCATATAATTCTTGCCAAAGGGATCCCACTTAAAGGCGGTAATGCCGCGACCCATGCAGGCTCTTGCCTTCTCGCCGAACTCCTCGGGCGTCTTGGCACCGGCAAACCAACCGTTGACGTAAATGCGAACACGGTCTCTCATTTTGCCGCCCAAGAGCTGATACACAGGAACGCCCAGCGACTTGCCGAGAATATCCCACAGTGCCATTTCCACGCCCGAGATGGCGGACATCAGCACCGCACCGCCTCTCCAGTAGGCGTCGCGATAGAGATTGTTAACGTGCAGCTCGATCTGTCTTGGGTCCTTGCCCAAAAGAGCATCGCGCACGGCAGAAATGGCCCCCAAAAGAGCGTGCTCCTTATATTCCAGCGTAGCCTCGCCAACGCCGCTGATGCCCTCGTCGGTATACACCTTGACAAAGACCCAGTTGGTGCGGAAGCAGTCCACGACAAAGGTACGAATATCGGTAATTTTCATGCGTTTTCAATTTCCTTTCATTTTACAGAGGCAGCGGCTCATACAGCCGAGGAACAAGTGTCTCATCATATTGGAAAATATCGGGCGTCAGCGTGTCCAGCATCCCCCAATGGATGGGGCATGCACGGCGCGCGCCGATCTGCTTCGCCAGCTTGGCGGCATCGGCAGCGTTCATGTTGTTTCCCCGCCCGTTGATGGGCAGAAAAACAGTATCGATCGGCGGAAAATCTGCCAGCATTGCAGGCGCGTACAGCGTATCTCCCGTGATATAATAAGTACGCTCACCGTCCTGCATCAAAAAGCCAACGGCATCGGGATCGGAATGCGCCGCGCCCACGGCAGTAAAGGTAAGTGCCTCTTGCGTCCAGACAACACCGGGAGATACCTGCACGGGATTATGCGAACCCGGATACGTTCTGACGTGCTGCCAGGAGGAACGAGGGCATAGCACCGTAACGGATGTATCCTCGCGCAGTACGTGCCGCAGCGTTTCGGGATCGGTATGATCCAGGTGGTTGTGCGTCAAGAGCAAAACATCGGGCGTGACGGACAAAAAGCGTTCGTCGATCGGCATACGGCGATGGCAGGCCACCGAGGCACAGCTGTCTGACAGATAGGGATCGACCATGACGGTCAAGCCGCCGATCTCAAACAGAAGCCCTGCTTGTCCGAGCCAGGTAAATGTCGTACGGCTCATCGGAAGTTTGTACCTCCGTTGACGTCGATGGTCGCGCCTGTCACGTAATGCGCCTCATCCGAGGCAAGATATACTGCCGCCGCTCCGATGTCCTCCACGGAGCCCAGCCCCAGCGGAATATCCTCGCCCAGCTTGCGCACGCCGTCCTCGCCGTGCGTCTTGAGCAGCAGCTCGGTCAGAATGACACCGGGGGCGATAGCATTGACCGTAATGCCAAGCGGTGCAGCGGTACGGGCAAGCGTCTTGACCATGCCGATCTGTCCGCTCTTGGTTGCAGCATAATGCACGTGACCGAAAAGCGCACCGCGCTCGCCAACCACCGAAGAAATGAAGATAATGCGTCCGCTTCCCTGCTCGCGCATGATCTCCATGGCAGCGCGGGAGCAAAGCATACCGCTGGTCAGATTGGTGCGGATAATGCGCTCCCAATCCTCGTCTGTCATCTCGAAAATATCGCGCGGCTGCGACGTTCCGGCATTGTTGACCAGAACATCTACTCTGCCAAAGGTCTCCATAGTTTTTGCAAACAGTGCCCGAACGTCCTCGGCGTCGCTGACGTCGGCACGAACGACCAGGGCACGTCTGCCCATCTTTTCGATTTCTGCGGCAACCTCATGTGCGGCCTGCTCGCTGCCGACGTAGTTGACGACAACGTCCGCGCCGGCGCGCGCCAAGGAAAGTGCAATTCCCTTTCCGATTCCACGGGATGAACCCGTTACCAAAGCAATTTTACCATTCAGTTCAAACATACACAAGCAACCTCCCCGGCAGCAATTGTTACAGACTCCTCACCGACACAGATTGTTACCTCGGTGGGATTATCATTCCAAAGCGTGATCAAGCGACGTACGCCGTCAGGTGCCAAGAATTCGCCCTTACGCACCTTTGCAGGCAGCTCCACATCCGTATCACAAACAAACGTACCGTGATAGAAAAATTCACGATACTGCTCACGCAGATCTACCAATTTTTTCACCAATTCCGTCAAGCGAGGCATGGAGGAAATATCGGTGCGTCCGCGCCAGGGCGATACGTCGAAGCGGAAGCCGTAGATAAATGCGTGGTTCAAAAGGCGCTCAACGCCGGGCTTGTCATCATGGACAAAGCGGTCGGTGTGCACCATCTCGGGGAAGGTGCGCAGAAGCAAGGCAGGAAACGCGTTTTCGTAGAAGATCGGGCCGATCTGTGCGCCGTGGATATAATGAACGTAGGGCAAAAGCACATCGGTCGCCATCTCAGTGCCGATCGCGCGGCCTTCGGGGCAGCGCTCATGGATTGTCTTCATGCAGCTGCGGCGTCCCTCCTCCTGCTGAGCAGGACGGTTTCCGTGCGGATGCTCCTCACAGAAGCAAGGCATGGGAGCGAATGCGCCGATTTGATCATAAAAGGCAGAATCCGCGCCAAAGGAGAATTTGAGATCCTCATGCTCCAGCTGCAGATCGATCCATTCGGGCGTACCTGCGCAGGCGGTGACAAAGGACTTGTAGCCAAACGTACGAATGGAGGTTCCCGCATTGCCGAAGCGATAATGGTCACGGTACTCGTTGCCGTCGATATCGATACGGCAAAGACGGTGACCCTTTTCACGGTAAAAATCGGTTGCCACGTCGATCAGCTGACCGTTGGTGTACAGCGCAACGCGACCGCCCATATCCTGAATTTCTTTGATGGCAGCGCGCAGACCATCTGCGCCACCCAGCTCATCATCCGGCTCGTAGACAGGATAGCCGTTGTCAAAGCGTCCGCGCCACCAGCCAAAGACCATCAAGAAATTCAAGCCTGCCTTCTGTCCCTCACGGTAGGCGCGAGGCAGATCGGCGTAGGTGAAATTCACATCGCCGTACTGCGAACGGCAGATGATACGCTGCCAGCCGGTCATATCCTTGACCCAATCGGGGATGGTAGGCGGCGTGTACCAGTTGGCACGCGCGTAATTGCCGTAAATATCCGAGCCGGTGCGCCAGTCGCCCTCGTTGAGAGAAACAAAGCAGCGCATAGTCGTCAGCGCTTCGCCACCTTTAGCATACGGCAGCTGCGAGGTCGTCATGACCAGCTGGGGATCGCAACCACGCGGCGATACACCGGTGGTAAACAGCTGCGTTTCATAGCGGGTGTCCTGCTTACCAAGGTAGAGGAAGTGTCCACCCGTCTGCAGACCAAACCACGCCATGCTGCAATTCGCCGGATACGGCATCACGCACCAGATCTGCTTATCGTCGGCAGAAATGTACTCGGTGTGATTGTTCTTGATTGCAGCCCAGGGATTTGGTTGGATATCGCCGTAGCCGTTCATACGGTACATAACGTCCTTTTCTCTTGCCGTATCGCAGGCAGTGTCAAGATCGATCATGGGAAGCTGCAGCTCGTTGAGGCGTGCATCGTCATGATTATCGATCTCGGCATACATCTCAAAGCCGGGATAGGTCGAAACGTTCGCAGTGATATGCACGTGCATCGCCGTATCAAACTCCCGTCCGTCGTCTCCCACCAGCTTGTCGTAGTGAACGACGATATGGTCAGCGTCGATCACCTCTACATGCCCGTACGTTTGCAAGCAAGATCTTACACGCATCTCACGGCGGTAGTTGTCATCCATATAGGCACGCCAAAAATCCGCGCTCGCACTCTGCCTCAACGGCAAGCCCTCGGCCGACCAGGCGATCTCTTTAGCATCATCGGAAATAGAAAATTGCAGTTTTCCTGCGCGAAGGGTGTTCATATCAGATACCTCTCCTTATGAATTCTTTTCTAATAGTATATCAAAAATAAAGGTTCATAGCAATACACAAACAGGCACCATTATAGCACAATATGAAACTTATCGCTTGACTTTTTGGTTAATTTGCGTTATAATAAAACCATCAGAAAGCAAGGAGGAGATTATGCTTCACATCGATTGCCATATTCTGCCGCATTTGACCCTGATGGGGCGCTTTCGCCAGCAGCGAGGCTGGGATCACAACGGTCGCACCCTGGGAGAGCATTTACTGATGGTCATGTGGCAGGGGGACTGCCGTGTCACCGTTGAAGATAAATCCTATCAAATGGGAAGCGGCGATGCCATGATCATCCCGGCAGGTCAATACTACCGCCCACGAACGGAGTCGGGCTGCGAATATTACTATTTTCACTTTTCCGACATGCCATCACTTCCCGATGCACTGCCGCACCGTATGATCGAGCTTCCTTATTGCATTTCGGTCGGCAAGGAGCACCGACAGGAAATTTTGCTTTTGGCGCAGCGTATATACGACGCGTATCCCGATGCAGAAACTCCCGCGCATTCCCTGTCGGCTGACCTTGGCTTGACGCAGCTTTTGCTCCTTTTGGCGACCCTTGCAAGTGAGGCTGCGCAGGATACGCTGCCGCCTGCACTGCTTGGCAAATTGGTGCTTTATATTCGCCAGCACGTTACCGAGAAGATCACCCTGGCTGATCTTTCTTCCCGTTTTTCTGTATCAAAGCAATACATCGCCCGTCTTTTTCGACTGCATTTAAATACAACACCAACGGCCTACATCCACCGCGCCAAGTTGGAAAGCGCACGTTGGCTTCTGACGCACTCAACCATGAACGTCACGGAAATTTCTGATTATCTTAGCTTTTCCGGATGCTATTATTTCATCCGCCTGTTCAAAAAACACTACAACGTCACTCCACTGCAATACGCGCGCGAAGTCTTGGGAAGAAGATGATCCCTGGCACGATGAATGCTGCGTGTTGAAAATTCTTTTCATTCTATGCATGTTCCTTTGTTCTCACGGCTGCAAATTTGAAAAAATTGCCTCTCATATCCGGGTGCAAAAAGCGCACAATATGTGTGTAGTCAGCGCAAGTCACTGCGCCGGCTGCAAAGAGCACACACAAAAGCCATCGCGGCCGGCGTGTGATCACAAAATCCCACATTTTGATGCTCTCTATTTCTCCGAAAGATAATGATAAATCAAAAAACAAAGGATGGATATAATCATGGCAAGCAATAAGAATGTCGTTCCCGAAGCAAGAGAAGCAATGGACAAGTTTAAGATGCAGGCAGCCAGCGAGGTTGGCGTCAACCTCAAGCAGGGCTACAACGGTGATCTGACCTCCAAGGAGGCAGGCTCCGTCGGTGGCCAGATGGTCAAGAAGATGGTCGAGTCCTACGAGAACTCTATCAAATAAGTTTCCTGCACGAAATTGGCAGGTCGTACCGATGCGATGCGGTGAGCGGATGCAGCTGCGCGACGGATGGTAATGCTCTGCCCGCCTTCTTGGGGAGAGAGGGACTTCCCTTCTCTCCTCACACAGTCGGTGTACATAAAGAATCCGCCGGGAGTGCCGCAAAAGCACGCCCGACGGACCTTTTCTATTTACAGGTAAATATATGCGCCTACCGTTTTGATGGTATTCTCGTCATAACGGAGCCAGCCATTCGCAAGTGCCGTTTCCAGAACGTAGCCGCGCTCGATAGCAGGTGCCTTGTCAAACAGGGCCAAAATTTCCTGCTTCAGTACGCCAAGGCGCTCGGTCAGCTCTGCATTGTAGGGCTTTTCTGCATTGCGGTCAAGCACCAGCACGTTGGGTGTCAGCACGCCGTCCACCGTTTTGAGGTAGCCGTATTCCAACAGTCGATCGACGTAAGAGCGCTCGCACGCCTCTCTCTTACCCGCGCAGACCACCCAAAGGTTGTACGCCTCCGGATAAGAGAGCTGATCCGGTGTCAGATCGTACACTCCCTGATAATAGAACTTGAACTGCCCAAAATCAATATTCTGTTTGATCTCAGACTCATCATGCGAAATCCAACCGTGCTGTCCAACAAAATGAGGCTTTTCCCAGTCGATGGTCTCAAAGCCGGTCAGCGTCCATGCACCGTCACCGGGACGAGCGGGGTACGATTCCTCATACGGCTCGCCGCGCTGCTCTTCTGCCGCGAATTTCATCCAATCGAACAGGCGCATGAGCAGCGCCCACTTGGCATTCTCATCGCCAACGTAGGAGGCGTTGACCTTAGCGCCGTCCTCTGCCATGTAGAGATCCAGCATCTCACACAGCTTTTGCGTCAGCTCGCCCTGCACGGCAAGGTTTGCTTCGTGCACCGCTCTTTGCTGCTCACGGCTGATGATCTCAAAATTCGTCTGGTAACGGTCTCCTTCCTTGCGCAGCAGTTCTTCGCGGACGAGAAATTCCAGCTCATCCTCCATGTAGGGCAGCGCGATGCCAAGCTCCAGCGCAAGCTCCTCTGCCGTCTCGGGGTTCTCATACGTTTCCAAAAAAATATTTTTGTAAAGCAGGTGCTTGATGATCGACCACGGTTGTCCCTCTTTTCCGTCGTGACCGTTCTTAACGAACGAGATCTGCTCCGGCTTGTAGCTTCTGATTCCAAATTCTCTTGCCATATCCATTCCCTCTTTCAAAATTTTTCTTGCACGCTGCAGACGCTTTTTGACGGTTTCAAGTTGAAGTGAAAGGCTTGCGGCAATGTCGCGCATGCTGCGGTTTTCGATGTAATAGGCGACGACGATGTTGCGATAGTCGCTGCGGATGAACGCCAGCTCCCGCCGAAGGAGTGCCATCAGCTCTCCTTGTATCATCTCATCCGTGACACTCGCTTGCTCGTCCTCGATCTCGTATTCCTCGATATCCGTGCCGCTGAGAAACTCGCGCCGCGCTCTCTTATCCTTCGCCCAAGTGCAATAACGGTTGCGCGCGATCTGCCAGACCCACGCACCAAAGTCGGTAGGTACCGTACCGCCATGGAGCGCGGTGATGACGTTCAGCGCAATGTCCTGCGTCAGGTCCTCGGCCTCACGCACCTCGCCCGTTTTTTTCAGGCAAAAGTAAAACAGCTTTTCCATATAGCTCTCGGTAAATTCGGCGATCAATTGCTCCTTGACGCTGTTTTGTGGCATTTTCTCACCTCCGTCGTTGCATCTTCTGCGTACACCCATATAGTGTACCATTTTGAAATTTGGGGACAGCGTTGTAACATATTTTAACACATTTTTTCTTTCTTGTCACCATTTTCAGAGAAAAATCAAAAAAATTCATTCCAAGGTGTTGACAAAAGCGTGAAATTCCTTTATAATATATAGGTATATCAGCAACGATGGGAAAGAGTAACCGTAAAGTCCCCGACAGAAAGCAGCCGGTTGATGAGAGGCGCAGGGTGAGAAGCGGCGAATACGTCCCGGAGCTTTGTCCCGAAGCGCTCGGCGTGTGTAGGCGACAACGGCAGCCGTCCGTTATCTTGCGGCAGGGTCACGCACCCACAAAGGCGGCAGCTGCGAGGCTGCGGCGAAAAAAGGTGGTAACACGGGTCTCCCGTCCTTTTCGGACAAAGGGGGATTTATTTTTTTGCCACCAAAAAACAAAAGCATCGGAGGAAAAACAAAATGCAAATTTACGAAGAGCTGGTTGCCCGCGGTCTGATCGCGCAGGTAACCGACGAGGATCAGATCAAAGAGCTGATCAACAACGGCAAGGCCACGTTCTACATTGGCTTTGACCCCACGGCTGACTCTCTGCACGTTGGTCACTTCATGGCGCTGTGCCTGATGAAGAGACTGCAGATGGCCGGCAACCGTCCCATCGCCCTGATCGGCGGCGGCACGGCAATGATCGGCGACCCCTCGGGGCGTACCGACATGCGCTCCATGATGACCCGCGAGGTCATTCAGCACAACTGCGACTGCTTCAAGGTACAGATGGAGAAATTCATCGAGTTCGGCGAGGGCAAGGCAGAGATGGTCAACAACGCAGACTGGCTGCTCGATCTCAACTACGTTGAGGTTCTGCGCGAGGTTGGCGCTTGCTTCTCTGTCAACAACATGCTGCGCGCCGAGTGCTACAAGCAGCGTATGGAGAAGGG
>JAEIGA010010532.1_pt1 | contig 14016 bp, 16 predicted proteins | sample 9270691 | NCBI WGS metagenome assembly JAEIGA01 (sample SAMN17057246, study PRJNA624740) | gut metagenome | biome: biome; isolation source: fecal sample | host: Bos grunniens | place: China: Xizang | collected 2019 | reverse complement strand
CACCAGGAAGAAGGTGACCCGGATGAAGAACCCTAACGGCTACGGCTCAGTGGTCAAGCTTTCCGGGAACAGGCGGCGCCCCTATGCCGTCCGTAAGACGGTAGGATGGAACGAGAAGGGGCATCCCATCTATAAGACTGTGGGATACTGTAAGACGAGGAAAGAAGGGAACATCCTTCTTGCGGAATACAACAAGCAGCCGTGGGACATTGACACGGCTGCTATGACTCTCGGTGAGCTGTTTGATAGATGGAAAGAAAAAAAGGCGCCCTTACTGGGCGCCGGTAATGCGAAAAATCTGATATATAAGTATAAGCGTATCGAGCATCTATCTGGTAAGAGGTACAGCGAGATAAGATATACGGATATGCAGGACAGTGTTGATGCTTGCCCTTCCCAGAGCATTAAGTCTATGACCAGGAACCTGTGGAAGCATCTCGACCGGTACGCCTATGAGCTTGATATCATCACTAAGCGCTATTCTGATACGCTTATGTCAGAGGCTCAGGCAGAGTCCGATAGAACGCCATGGGAGCCGGAGCAGATCAGAGCACTGTTTAGAGAGGACAGCGAGCTATCTCGCATCGCCCTGGTCTATATCTACACAGGCCTTAGAGCTCAAGAGCTGTTAAGCGTTGACCTTGATAAGGTTGACCTTAATGAAGGCTACCTCATAGCCGGATCCAAGACGGCAGCAGGCAAGGACAGATACATACCCATCCACCCCGCTATCCTTTCGATCATATCCGGGTATGTGGATCGTGGCTACGTGTTTGATGGTTCCTATAACAAGCTCTATGCGCAGTGGGCTAGATGGACTGATAAGCTGATACACGAGTGCAGGCACACCACAGAGACCGAGCTTGATCGTGCCGGAGCAAACCGCAAGTGCGTTGACCTGATCTTAGGGCACAAAAGCTCAGAAGTCGGTCAGCGTGTGTATAACCACAAGACCACTTCTGAGCTTCAAGAGGCGATAAGACTTATCCCAGACTACCGCGATTAGTGACACGTTAGTAACAAAAGAGCCTTCTAACCCGCATAACTGCGTGGGCTTAGTAATACAGTTTTATTCTTTTTAACGATTTTTGTCATTTTAATTTAACCTCCTAGAATAGCCGTCAGACCGCTATACATAAGGCTTGACGGCTTTTTTAATTCGCTCCGTATTCTTTTGTATTTTTTTTGCGTTAGTAACAAGCTAGTAACAAACCATAAGGCGCTCCGTGATCTCAGCGACCTTATCATCGAGCGCCCTGTTAAGGCGCTCATATAATTCTGTGATCTGAGGGCTGATAAGCTCCTCAGCAAGCTTGAGCCCGTTGATAAGCCCCTGCACATAGAGGCTCTTCTCGAAGAGAATCTGTGAGCTTCTACTGATGCTAAGCTCTTCTATTCTGCTCTCTACAAGGCTAAGGTTGGATGCGGTCATACCAATCACTCCTTTCTGTTAGTGACAAATCTACGAGTATTCGATCAGATCAGCAGGCTGCATATCAAGCAGCTCACAGATCACTTCCAAGCTCTTGAGGGTGATCAGCTCCCCGTTCCTGATCTTCTGCAAGGTACTCTCTGATATCTTGTGCTGACGCCTCAGATCTTGAAGGACGTACCCCGAGTCCGTCAGGGCCTTGACGATGTCAGTCCGGTATCTGATCCTCTTAGGCTCGTCTATCTGTAAGTCCTTGAGCATCTTAAGCTCATTCCAGGAAAGCCCGAGCCTCTCTTTGATGTCCTTGCAGTCCCTCATATCTCTCTCGATGCCAGGGACGCCTGCCTTGATCCTCTGCCACTCCTCCGGAGTGATCTGAGGGATGATAGAGTCTATAAGTTCTATCTGCCTTTTAGCCTCCATCAGCACTGCCGTGCTGAAGTCCTTACCTTCTCTCGCCAGCTTGGTCTGCTGGAAGATAGCCTCTTCTGCGTTCCTCTTTAATCCTCTTACGTTCATACTCTTATCCTCCTTAATATATGCGTGTTGCTCCTGTGGGACAATATTCTGTGCCGTGCTGCTTGTCAATGTTTGCCAGGTATTTTTCTATAGCGTTGTGTAAATCTGCAACTATAGAAAGGCAAGCTTCTTGTGCGTCCTCTACGCAATCAAAATCTGTTATTCCGGCATAATAACAAGAATCATCCTCTATTTCTTCGATGCTGTGACTCCACACTATAGCGGGAAGGCTTGCGGCTTTCAGTATGTCGTTGATCTCGTGATCAATATATGTATTGAATCGATCAGCGAAAGCGGATTCGCTATTAAAAACACTTTCCATATTGCAGTGAATTTCATGCCTTATGCGGCATATATCCGCAAGTGCATCATGCTGTTCAGGTGTTAAGCTGTCACAGTTTGCTTTAATTTCTGCTTGCTTGCGTTCTGCATATCTCTGCTTGCCTTCGTAGGCTTCTTTGCTTAATACTCCCATTTTTAAGATCCTCCTTGTTAGGTGCTGTTCTCTGTTTCTGATATTATATTAACACCTTTTTTAGTGTTTGTCAACACCTTTTTTGAAGTTTTTTATAAAAAAAATAAGAACGCCCGAACCGCCTATCAAGCGATCCGGGCGCCCTCGTGTATAGTATGGGGATGACTATATAGCCCCTTAGGGCTCATCTTTGTTGAGCTGGTCCTTCGACTGAGTGAGTAGCTTGACCACCCACTTAGGCAGGATCTCATCGTTGCACCGGTACAGGTTCTCGCAGATGCTTATCGACTCATTGATCACGATATAGCATCCGATCATCACACCGAACAGTGCTGAGGCGGGAAGCTCTATACCTGTGTAGCTTACCATATAGGGTATGAAGTAGTCCAGTAGGAACCCAAAGGCAAGAGCGGCGAACAGTGCCATCTTCTTCCAGAAGCCCTTGGTGCCCTTCTCACTGCTTATCTTCTCACCTGTGGCGCATGATGCTATGATACCGGTCACGATGTCCATGCATACCACTATCACCACGAACACCACTATAGCGGCGTATTTGTTTGCGAATGCCGTCAAGGCACTCAACGCCGCTGTGGCTACGATCTTAGGCTTTTCCATGCTTTCCTGCCTCCTCTTCTTTAACGCTCATCATCATTGCAGCAGTTCTAGGTCCGTAAGAGCCGTCTACCGCTAAGCCGTTAGCCTTCTGGAACGCCTTAACAGCCTGCTCAGTCTTACCACCAAAGGAACCGTCTACCTCGAGCTTCTTACCGCTTGCATCTCTATAGCCTAAGGTGTTAAGGTCGGTCTGTAGGATCCTGACCTCTGCACCCTTAGCGCCCTTCTTAAGAACCGGCTTAGCCACGATCACGTAGTCGAGGTGGCAGTAGCCGTCAATCTTTTGTTTGCTCTTAAGATAGCTCTTCTTGAACACGCCCCCGCCGTTCGCTATGACGGTGTTCGATGATGCGCTGGTGTTCCCTTCTATGGTGTAGATGCGCTCAGCGTCCACCTTATAGATCACACCTATATGCCTGCAGAGCTCGCCCTTGCTGCTATGCCACTCGAAGATCACGAGATCCCCGCGCTTCGGGTTCTTCTTATCGTATCGCCCTGCTGCCTTCTGCGCCTTCTTAACCTCACCGCAGGACATCGTCCACACGCCGATCAGGCGCAGAGCCTCTTCTACTCCTACGGCCATCACGATACCCCATGTGGCGAGTATCACGCACCAAGGTACTCCATTGACGAAAGGCGGTCCCACAAGAGCTTGCAAGTCCCTCGCGTACTTGGTGTAGTTTTTCCGCCCTGCGTTGGCCGTTTTGCTGTCGAGGTCTTGTGGCGATTTCTTCTCCAGGTAACCGACCTCAGCGGTCAATATCTCAATCAGCTTATCTATCATATCAACGCACCTCCTATACCTTCTTGTACGCCACTCGATATTCTATATCTTCATCATAGACTGTTACGCTTGAGCTTGTAGCCCTGAAAATAATAACCTCAACATGATTAGTTGAAGGTATGTAGTAGAGTGTCAGAATACAATCTCCGAATCGTCTATTCTCTACGAATGTAACTCCTATCACATCGTAGCCTTCTTTACTTACATCTCGATAGCTACTTGTTGCATATGTTCCAGGAGTTCCTGCGCTATAAGTTTTTGAGCTCTCAGTAGTCCACTTATAGTCCTCGTATATTATGTTATCCTCAATCTCCCCCTTCAACTCACCAATCACGTTGTCGGGCTGATACTTAAGACTTACATCACCGCAATTAGCATAGACAGTGTTGATGCCTTGAAGCATTGGCACGTTCTGCTTGGGTGTTGATATGGTGGTGGGGGCTGTTAAGGGATATACAACCTGTGTACCTGTGGTAGGTGTAGCACCTGGGCTGTACTCATCCATTGACGATAGCCAAGGCTCGTTGATGGACTCGCCATTGTAGCTTGCTATGTTAGCGTGTGTCTTATCCGTTCCACCCTCAGTCACGTGCCACTTACCGCCATAGACAGTCTCACCGAAGGATGCGGTGTACTGTTGACCTTGATAGGGTTCGTAGGTGGTGGGTTGGGTACCGAGTTCAAGTTGGTATGCATTTAATTCGGCATCCGTATTTTGCGTTCTTAAAAAATAAGCATTTTGAGGTACAGCCTTGCCAACAGTATATAGGCTTGTTCTTTCAATAAAAGATTTATCCTTGTTATAAAAGGCTATAGTCGAGTCAACATTTGCTACGATGGACTTCCCCCATAAGTCTTTCACGCTAATATAATCTGACATCCAAGTACCTGTCTGCGCCACAGGGTTGCCCGCCGAGCCTATTCTATAATCCTCTAAAATAGTGCTCTTATCAAACCTATTCTTCCCCACCCTATCAAGCACCGCACCTGTCCATCCTTCTATAGGGCAGATGTTGGTGTACGGGGCGAAAGTGGGGTCTTGTTCGGTGGAGAGGCGTATCATGGGGTAGAATTTAAGGTGTGAAACAGTGACACCGCTTTTAACTCTTAATCTGAGCCAGTTCGAAGCCGTGGTGTTGTTATAGGTAACACCGCTACCGTTATCCCTTGTCGTATCGCCCCATCCGGCATTCCATCTAATGATCTGCCATGTATCATTACCGCCACCGCTCGGACAGCCAGTAAGGATAACATTACCAAGAGGAATATCAGAGGCTGAAAAGTCAATCGTTGCATCGGCTGTTGCCGTACCATCAGCATCTATTTCTGTGACAGCCCCACCCTCATTTCTTGTGACGGTGTATGTAATACCATTTATTGAGGTGGTAACAACCGAAGATGGAATATTAAGCTTATTCTTCCCAGCTCCCCCTGCCCACGGTCTGTCATAGCCGTGTAGGTCTTGGATTGGCGTGATGTCTACCGTGATGTCCTCTGCGTTGATTGGTGCGGCATCGGTGACGGTGACTACTGAGGATTTGATGGTTTTGGAGCTTTCTATGCCGGCTCTCGCTGCTGCATCTTTTAGATCATATTCGGTTCCGTTAGTGTTAATCTTACTGATATCTGACATGATATCACCTCGCTTATGATACGGTTACTGAGCCAGTGGTTCCTGTGAATGCCGGAGCTGACGCTGTGGCTGATGCTCCGGTCATGAAGGCCTTATCTGCGCCAAGTGTAGGCACAGCACCCGCGCCGATGATGAGCGTCTCACCGCTCACTGTAAATGTGGGCATGCTTCCCACATCAGTGACAGGCTTAATGGTGTCCGTAGCTGGTGTCACTGTTACATCCGGAGCGGCTACGCTACCCTGCGGTGTATAGCTTCCGCTTGCGCTGTCCTTATAAGCAAGAGTGCCGAGGTCGGACAGATCCCCGAACTCCTGCCATACAGAGCCATTGAAGATGTACTCCTGCTCATCGTATGAGGTGATGTTTCCTGCTACGGCTGTCACGCTCTGGCCGTTGATGGTGATCGGGTTCGTTGAGGCTCCGTCTGTGAGCGCTGTGGTGGTTATTCCGATCCAACCCTTAGCGGATCTCGCCTGAGCATCCTTGATGCTGTAGACAGTCCCACTGGGCATTTGTATCTCGCTAATATCTGGCATGTTCTTATCCTCCTTAATAGAATATCAATCTCTCTCCATCGGCTCTCACCGATACCTTGTTGTTCCAGTTTGCTATATCCTCATCCGTGATCCTCGCATCTATCGCCGTAGTGAAGGGAAGATCTACCACATAGGCATTGCCATCGCCTACCTTAAGCATAGGCTTGTTCTCTCCTCCGCCGTCTGAATACACATAGACCTCGTTCTTAACGCTAACCAAGGTGGTGAGCTGTGCCCACTCTGCTGAGGTCTTACACGCCACGATGCGTAGGCCTTCTGTGTCCATGGAGCCTATCAGCGTCTGACCGTTGATGATAGGCTTGTGTATCAGCGCTTCGTAGTCGGTGGTACCGCCTCCGGCGTTGACGCCACCGCTTATCAGGCCGTGACCGCCAATAGCGCCGTCAAGGTGTCCGACTGCTCCAATATCTCCGTCTATCATGCGTGCCCCTCCAATTCTACTCCGATATGGAAGAGCTGGTCGGCGATGAAGGTATCATGCCATCCGCCCGCTGTAACAAGCTCAACCTCGTATCGGTAGTCTGTGCCGTTGAAGAGATCCTCTGTATCTTCCGGATCCAGTGTAAGGGCTATCTTACTCGCTCCGGTAGCTTCGAACTCCTTCTCGATCAAGAGCTCTGAGTTCGGATTCCGCTTAACACGGAAGTAGAAGGTATCGCCCTCTTGTATCACATACGCCGTTGAGGCGCCCTGTCTCTTGAGGTCTATCTCAAGTGTGGCGGAGTCCCCTCTGGTAAGGTATATACTCTGTCCTGTGATCTGTATCATCTCGCACCTCCTATGGATTGATAGCTAACGTGATGGTCACTGCCCTTGTCTCGTTCGGCTCGATCGCTAAGGGCTGCTCGAACACCTTACGCGCCACCATAAAGGCGTTGGTGCTGTCATAGCCCGCCCATACGAAGTAAGCCATCTCCTTGATCACTACATTGGAGCTACCATCGTTCCTATATGTTACAGTCAAGCCTACCGTCTGGTTATCGTCCCGCGTATAGCCTACACGGGTCAGGCTTGACGTTATGTCCGTTCCTTGAATGTTGTATTGAGATACCGCCTCAGCCGTGTCACTATCGCCTAGCACGATGAAGGAGCCCTGCGTATTAACACCCGCCTGATAGGGCTTGTACACCGCATCCCTGAACGACCCCGCGCCCATGTTAAGGTTCCCTGTTCCGTGCCAGTCTGTTAAGCCTGTGGCACTGCCTGCTAAGGTACCGCATACCTTGAATAGCTTCTTACCGTTATTAACTAACATTGTATTCCTCCTCTACTCCGATCTTGACGAACTCTGTAGCGCTCGCCGTATCGAACTCTAGGATCGTCTGCTTCTCCGTCTTAATCCGCCGGATGTTAAGCGCCATTGCATCGAAGCTCGCATCGGATGATGTATTAACGCCCTGGTCAGTGATAGCCGATGCGATAACTCTCTTACCATCCCTGACTCTCTCGGAGACCGAGTCCATACCTGTCTGTAGGTCACTTATCTGACTGAACAGCACGCTTATATTGGTGCGCGCCCCCGTATCACTCTTAGACTTAACGCCCTGAAGCTGACTAGCCCCGCCAAAGCCTCTGAGGCTTAAGATATCACCATCATAGGTGTAGCCGTTGACCATAGCCCTGTATCCGGTTGTGCTCTCTCCGCTGTCCATCTTAATGGTGATGCTATCACCGACGTCTAGCCCGTTGTTCCCGATCAGGTCAGCGTTGAAGCTATAATACCTGAGGTAGTTGACCAGTCCTACAAGATTCCACTTAACCGTCTCAGACGGGTCAGACCATAAGATTGAATAGGTAGCGCCCAGGAAGGGGTTGTAGCCCATATCGATGCTAGACGATTCCGCATAGGCGCTGTCCTTCTGATTGGTGTAGAAGGTGATCATCGTATCGTATGTACCTATGAGCCCCGTCAGTGCTATGATCTCTTCCTCTAAGGCGTTGATCTCCGCCGTGTACTGCGCTCTCTGCTTGGTGTACTCCTCATCGCTCATGCGCCTGCTCTGATATTCTAGATCTAATAGCTCAATCTCGTGGTTAAGCTCAGAACGCTTAGCAAGATATTCCTGTTCGGTGATCTGACCTTGCTGGTACTTCCAATACCACTCATCCTGCTCCGCTAGGAGCGATGCACGCTCTCCTACGTATTCCGCGTACCACGCAAGCCAAGCATCATATGCATTATCGAGAGCATTCCTCTCAGCCTCGATATCCTGTATCTTGTTGTTATCCGCCTGCCTCTGACTGGTCAGCTCATCAATGCGTCTGTTGTATGCCAGGATGATCTTATCGCACTCATCGGGCTTGTAGCCGTAGTATCTGACATTTCCCTGCGAGTCCTCAACCTTAATGCCTCCGAACTGTATATAGCCGTCCGCCATCTCTACCGAATCGACCACACCCGCGGATAGGTCTATCGTGGCTATTGAAGGCTTCATAGCCCCGGAGAAGCCATAGGGTACAAGGTCAAGCGTACCCGACCGGCTTATCACAGCGAAGCACCCAAGAGCCTGGCAGAGGTAGAACAGTAGATCTCTCCATGTGTCCACTCCATCAGGTGCAGTGGTTAGGCTCACGCCATCTGCGCTATACAGCTTAAGCGTAGCCGTACCATTGCAGATGTATTGGAAGTCTGCCTCCGGTGTTCCGGCTGTAAGCCCTGACGCTGTGCACACTGCGGTATACCACTCGTAGGCGGTCTTAGAAGCGGACGCTGTGCTGTTCCCTATATTGAAGGGTATGTTAAGCTTCGACATATCATCGTAAGCCGTGATGCTAACACCTTCCTGCGCCCACTTAGCCTCCGCTATCGCACAGCTAGGTGTGAGTGGTAAGGTCTCGGCGCCATAGCTCACTGCAAGGCTTATCGATGCGCTTTGGAAGTCCCCGACTACTATAGCATCCGGAAGATTGCAAAGAGTCACTTCTAGCTCGGTAGCGAATACCGCACCGAGCTGTATGTTATTCTCATCCCCGCCCTGGCTATCAATGCTAAGCGAGCCTTCAACGATGTTGTTGTTGGTGAGGCTGTATGTCGTGGATACGGTCTCACCGCTCACAGTCCTGTTGATCACTAGCGTAGCGGATAGCGTAGGGCGCTGTATTCTGTTAAGGAGTGCAGCCCTATAGGCAGCAGATGTGTTATACATGGCCTAAAGCCCCCTTATATCTATACTTACCTCCCACAGCCCGTCTGTGTTGGCTGTGCGCTCTGAATCCTTAACCAGATCGGCCGAGAAGCTTGATATGAAGCAGTTAGTGTACGTGGTGCTCTTGATCACCACAGTGACCACCGCCGCACTCGTATAGAGCGCTTCAAGCGTAGCCTTAAGAGCACTCGTAGCTTGGAACGTAAGGCCTGCGCTTAACTTGCTCCCTCCCTTAATGAGCACATACTCGTTGCCAGCCTCGGTCTTATAGCTTTTCTCGATCCTGTCAAAACTGTAGTCGAACTTAGTAGGATTCGGTATCGCGGATCCTGCTAGGCTTATGTACTTACTTCCGAGCATATCAATGTCCTCCCGTCCTATATGCGTTAAGCTGTCCTGCTTTAAGCACCGCTCTGCCGAACTGTTGAGATCCTACCTTCAGTGCTATGTTGATATCCCCTGTCGCTCTTCCCGTGTTAACGGATGTAGCGCCTGTGTTGGTGGCTATCTGTCTGAGCACTCCCGTATAATCACTCTGTATTGCGCTGGCTGTCTGATTGGCAGAAGCCTGAAGCGCATTAGTGACCACGCTGGTGCTGTCCTTGATTCCCTTAGCGAATAAGTCCATCATATCCGGCGCAAAGGTGTGGAAGTTAGATAGCGGTCCTTCTTTCGGCTCTGAGAAGCCTAAGAAGTCCTTGACCTTCTGCGCCGCACCTCGTAGCGCCTCTTGCAGGTTTGCTATTTTCTGCTTAATGCCGTTGATAAAGCTGTCGATCATATCGGTGCCCCATGTATAAGCCTTGCTTGGGAGCTCCTTGATGAAGTTGACCGCCTTGCTTACACCTTCCACCACTGCCGTGCCTATTCCTGTGGCTCTTGCCTTAATGGCATCACCCAGAGCTGTGAAGGTCTGCACGAGGGCCGCCTTAACATTGCTCGCCCAAGTCTTTAGATTATTAAACACGCCCTTGATGGCGTTGCCCGCCGCCTTAAAGGCATTAGAGAGCCCAGTCTTAATGGCGGTCCCTGCCTTAAGGAGTAGGTCTCTGAACTCCTCAAACACCATACCCGCAAGCTCTACGATGCTGTCCCAGTTCTTAATCACGACGATGACGGCCGCTATGGCTGCACCGACTGCGGCGATGATGGGGAGTAGCGGTATAAGTACTGTGGTGAGGAACCCACCAACCACCGTAGCTATCGTGGTGATGATAGGCATCAGCGTTCCTAGCGCTGTGGTAAGCATCCCCGCAAAGGATACCACCTTACCTACGATGATCATCACCGGGCCTAGCGCCGCCGCTATGGCCGCTATCGTTACGATCATGCGCTTGGTAGGCTCGTCAAGGGCGTTTAGATCGTTAACCATCTCTTGGATAACGGCCACGACATCCCTTACAACCGGTATGATCAACTCACCGAAGGCGATAGCGAGCTCTTCGAGTGCGCTCTTGAGCTTCTTAACATCTCCGCCGAGATTGTCCTGCATAACATTGGCCATGTTCTCCGCGGCGCCTTCTGAGTTATAGATACTGTCTGTCAGCTTTTCAAAATCTTCATCCGACGCATTAACGATGGCCATAAGTCCGGACAAGCCTTGCTTGCCGGCAAGAGCCGCCGCCGCTTCTGCCTTAAGAGCTCCTTCTGCTCCGAAGGCTCTCTGCGTGAGCTCTTCCATCGACGCATCGTATGCCTTCTGAGTCATGATGCCCTGCTCAAGGAAGCCGTCAAGGTTCTCAACCTCTGCCGCGAACTCCTCCGGAGACATCTGAAGCTCTCCGAAGCCATCACGCAGGTCCTTCATAACCTCCGCGAGGCTTTTCATGTTGCCCTCGCCATCTTCAAGGCTTACGCCCAGCTTATCCATAGCCGCCTGCATAGAGTCGGTAGGCTTAGCCATGTTAGTGAGTAGCGTTCTGAGGGCCGTGCCCGCTGAGGATGCCTTGATACCACTGTTGGCCATTAATCCTAAGGCAGTGGCTACATCCTCAACAGAGTATTCCATAGCACCTGCGAGCGGTGCTACATATTTGAACGACTCACCTAGCATCTCTACGTTAGTGTTTGCATTTGTTGAAGTGGCTGCCAAGACATCTGCGAAGTGTCCCGCCTGATCTGCCGAGTAGCCGAAGGCGGTCATCGCATCGGTTACGATATCCGATGTGGTAGCAAGATCTGCACCGGATGCCGCCGCAAGGGAAAGCACACCCGCGATACCGCTCATCATGTCCTCAGTCTTCCACCCGGCCATCGCCATGTACTCAAGAGCCTGGGCGGACTCTTGTGCTGAGTACTGGGTTGTGGCGCCCATCTCTCTGGCCTTATCAGACAACGCCTGAAGGTCCTCACCTGTTGCGCCTGAGATCGCAGCAACCTTGGACATCTCACTCTCGAAGCTTGATGCGATACCAACCGCCGCAGTGCCTGCCGCAGTCAGTGCGGCTGTAACAGGGAGAAGCTTCTCACCAACCGTAGCGATACCGTCCCCGACTTTCTGTATGTTCGAGCCCGCCGCCTTCATCTGCTCGCCAAGGACTGAGCTTGAGCTCTTAGCCTGCTTCTCAAGATCCTTCAGCTTGTTAGTGGTAAGCGCGATATCAGCTTGGAGCGCATCATACTCGCCCTGTGTGATGGTGCCCTTCTCAAGCGCTTCTGCCGCACCCTCTGCAGCCTTCTTCTCGGCATCAAGCTTCTCCTTGGTAGCTTCTATCTCTCTGGCAAGCGCATTCTGTTTCGCCTTGATAAGGTCAGCATTACCGGGATCAAGCTTCAGCGCCTTATTAACTTGTCTAAGCTCTTTCTCTGTCTCTCTGATAGACTTGTTGGCATCGTTCATAGCCTTAACAAGCCCAGAGGTATTCCCGGCTATGTCTATGGTGATACCCTTAATGCTCCTTGCCATGTTATATTCCTCCTAAAAGTACTTTTGCATATCCTCTTGTGTGGCCTTCTTTGGATAGTCATAGTTATCGTTACCCGCCTCAATGAGGATATCTATAAGCTCGCCCACCTCTACATCCTCCAGCTCCTCAAGCCTTAAGCCTATCTGTAGAGCTCTGTATGTGAGTAGCGGAGTGGTCAGTTCTCTGACCGTGGGCTCGCTTGGTTTTTTGCCTGCACGCTTGTGCGTGCTGAGCTTGACCATGTAGCTACGATCTCACGTAGCTTATCAGGATCCTTGAAGTCATCATCCTCGAACTGTTCAAGCCATTCGAGGTAGTCAAGGTCTGTGGTCTTAGTGTAGATCTCTCTAAACGGCTTCCCTTGCGATTGAAGGTTCATCACGAAGGCCAGACCTTGTATCAGATCAAGCGCATCAAGCGCCTCGGTTGAGCCTTCCTCGATGTTAAGCTTAGCGAAGCTCTTTAGGAGATCCTTGCCGAATACCTTCTGATACAGCCTCGGCGTGGCTGCATTACTGGTAAGCTCTAAAGGCTTACCGCCTATCTCTATCTTGTTATACAAAGCCATCCCATCCTCTCATCTTTTTAAATCAGCCCCCTCCGACAAGGAGCACGGAAGGGGCTGTGGCAGGTGATATCTTATGTGCCTGATGTGTAAGGCACCTGTACTGAGGTATACCACGCAGCATACTCAGTAGCATCTCCATCAGGTCCCATCTTAGACTTGCAGAGCCCGTCATCGGGACGAGCGGAAGCTGTGAAGGATACCTTCTGGGTGTTAACTGTGACGCTATCCTCAGAGGTTGAGCCCTCTGTTGAAGGTCTGCTGAGCATAACTCTATAGAGTGCATGCTTGGTAGCGCCCTGATCGCCGTTGAACTCGAAGAGCAAAGCGATGTACTTAGTTACATCATCGCTCTTCTCATAGATCATACCCTTACTGTCCTTGGTATGACCGAGAACTGATGTCTCTACATCCTCGGGGATCATAGCTGTCTCAAGCTCTCCTGAGTAAACAAGAGCGCCGTTAGTGGTATAGTAAGCCGCATCATCTGCGTAGAAGTTGTTCTGTTCTGCATCTGAGCTGACCGTGATGCTTACAGCACCGGGCCAAGCCTTAACAGTGCCGTAGGTGGACGTGATCTCACCTGTCTGTGCGTCAGGTGTCTCAGTAACCACGGCATAATGCACATTCTTCAAACCGAACTGTACCTTGTTTGGTGTTGCTGACATATTAAATGACCTCACTTTCGTATATCTCCATGAATACCTCCATCTCGGTGTTGTACTCCTCATCTCGGTTCCATGGGATGCTATTTGAATCGAATATTCCTTCGATCGTTGCTTCTAGTGTTGGGCTTTTAAGTTCTGTATAGAGCACAGCCCTGATGCTCTTAACATCTTGGTATGTCTTGCTGTCCGCGAAGAAGTTATCGCTCTCTGTCCGGTAGGTGATGTATGGAAGAGTAGTGCCCTTCTTAGCATGATCATAGAACACCGGCAGACCGCTCTCAGCGAGCATCTGCCCTATCTCTGCATTGGTCATCCCTTAAACACTCCTCTCAATCATACTCTCAAGTTCCTTCGGAAGCTCATCCTGCACCCATTCCTCAACAGGCTTGATATGCGGTTGACCTGACACATGCCCGATCACCTTACCCTTCGATACCACATCATGCCCATGCTCCAAGAGGTGCGTAAGCTGATACTTCTCGTTGTAGATAACCAGATGGCCGTTAACCTTCTTGACCTTCCACTTCTTGGCATAATGCCCGCCCCAAGTGCCACGCCCGACAGGGGAAGCACTCTTGAGCTTCTTGACCGCCTTCTTGGCTACCTCGTTACTTGCTGTATCAAGAGCAGTCTCCACGCCATGCTCAAACTGTTGAAGGATCTCGTAGACCTCCTTGCTCAGTTGGTCTACCTGAATAGTCTGGCTAGACATTG